>OIYG01001285.1_pt1 | contig 19495 bp, 16 predicted proteins | sample 1587861 | NCBI WGS metagenome assembly OIYG01 (sample SAMN03283272) | human gut metagenome | biome: human-associated habitat; material: feces | host: Homo sapiens | place: Peru | collected 2012 | reverse complement strand
TATTATCTGATAAAATTAAATTAAGTGGTGCGGTTGAAATTACAATAAAAAAAAACTACAGAAAAGTAGTTTTTATTTTGAAGTTTTTAAGTATAATTTACGTTTTATTTTATCAATAAAATCTCTTCCAAATACTTCATCTATAACATTTAACTTATACGTAATAAATATATATATTATTGCACCTATAATAGAATTAATAACAGTTACAGTCATTGCACCACTTCTTGTATATAAATTAAATGGTAAAACTTTATTTAAAGCAAATAACACCATAAACATAATAGCTACTGCGAAGAGTACTTTATATGTTATATTAATTGTAGTATTAAATTTTAAATCTTTACTTTCTTTCTTTAAATAGTATATACTAACACCTATACTTAAAAAATATCCTATACAAGTAGCAATAATACTACCTATAAAACTTTCAATTCCTATATATTTACATAAATACATCATAGGTACATCAAGTAAACCATTCGTAACAAAACCTAATATAACAGATAGATATACTGCTTTAAATTTATTCATAGATTGTAACATTGTAGAAGTAGATATATTAATATTAACTAATAATGCAGTAAATATATTTATACTAAGTATTAAACCTCCATAATGATTAGTATTATAAAATATAGTCCAAATAGGAGTAGACAAGATACTTATACCAACAGTCATTGGTATAGAAGTATAAAGTATAATTTGTAGTGCTTTATTTATTTTTTCATTAACATTTTCATAATCTTTTTTTACATAACTAGATACTATATTAGGTATCAAGCTCATTGTCATACCAAGCACTATAGAATTAATAATCATTGATATTTTAGGACACCATGTTGATATACTAGATGTAATAAATTCTACATCACTAGCACTATATCCTAAATGTTGTATTGTTCTACTAACTAATATCATATCAGTAGACGAGTATACATTTGTTATTAAATTTATAATTATTATTGGTATAGAATAACTAGCAATCTTTTTTACTATTTCTTTACTAGTTATAGAATCTCTTTTATATTTTTTATCTAAATTTAAATCTTTTTTATTATTTCTTATTTTAATTATTAAATACAAATCTGCCACTAATGCTCCAAAAAAAGCACCAAGTAATGATACCCCAACAGCAAGAGTTAATGTGCCATTAAATACTTTATATATTAAGTATGAACCAATTAGCATAATCGCTATTCTAACAATTTGTTCTATTAATTGACTAACACTAGATGGTGTCATTATTTTATGGCCTTGTAAGTATCCTTTTGTAACACTTAAGAATGGTACAACCAATATAGAAACTGAAACACATCTTATTACAAAGGCAATATCGTTTATTGTATTACCTCCTGTCATATCACCAATTATTAAATGTGCTATAGGTTTAGCAAAAGCAAATAGTAATACAAATGATAATAATGATAATATACTTATTATTTTTTTGGATATTTTATAAGTTCTAGTTTTAGCTTCTAAATAGCCTAATGTTTCATATTCACTAATTAATTTACTAATAGCACTAGGTATACCAGCACTTGATATACTTAAAAAAATTAAATATATGTTATAAGCATAACTATATAACGCTGCTCCACGTGAACCAACTATCGAGTAAAATGGAACAACATATAACATACCTAATATCTTTACTAAAAAGATAAATACAGTTGCTATAACAGTTCCTTCTACAAAACTATTTTTTTTCATTTAATCATTCCTTACATAAGAAAATTATATAATATTTATTAATATTTTTCATTATTTATCTTTATTTTATACATTTTATATACAAATAAAATATTTGACAAAATTAATATTGATATAAATAAAAGAATATATTATACTAACGTTTATAAGGAAGTGTTAGATTTGAAGAAAAATATTTTTAAAATTAATGAAATTAGCATACCATATGAAATATATACATATTGTATAAATGACAATTTATTTAGGACTACATTTGTATTTTATACAAGTAATATACCAACTTCTTATCATAAGTATTTAAAAATTATTATAAATGGATTTAGTATAAATACTTTTTATAGTTCTAAATATTCTAATAACAATACATTTGATAGTAAATACAACAATGAAATAGTTATTGTGTATGATGATAATTTTGATTTAAAAAATAATATAGATTTGGAAGATGATTTTAATTATATAAAAAAAAGATTTATTAAAAATAGCAATAACTTAAAATTTAGTGATAAATCTATTATAGTTAGTGATGACTTTTTAAATATGAATTTTAATGACGAAGAAACGAATCAAAATTTATTAATAAAAAGATTTAATTTAATTAGTGGATTAAATGGTACTGGTAAAACTATGTATTTAAAAATACTTTCTAGTTTATTTGAAAGTAATTTATATGATATAATGAGAAATATTTATAACAATAATAAAAAAATAGGTTCTAGTGAAAAAGTGTTATATGAAATAGATAAGTTATTATTTTCGGAGATAAATAATTATGATAATTTTTTACTTTTAATTGATAATATTCCATGGCATTTGTTAGATAATAAAAATAAAATTAATGTAATTGATAAATTATTTGAATTCTCTATGGATGAGAAACCTATATATATTACCTCTGTAGATAACGATATTAAAACTTTAACAAAAAGAAGAATATATAATCCTAATTTTATAGATTTATAAAATAAATAGGTAAGAAATTTTATTCAAGAATAGTTTGAATAAGTGCTACAAAGAAAGGATAATATTAAAACTAAAATAGGAAAGTACTAATAATGAAAACTTCAAAGGTGTCGAATTCGACACCTTTGAAAATGAGGTGAATTAATTGAAATGAAAATGCCACAAAATGAGAGACTTGTTAAATTAAATAATATTGCAAAAAAACAGATGGAATTATTAAAGAATGATAAATCATTTAATAATCTTGAATATATTGAAAATAAAGTTAATAGTAAGCAAGAATTACTTATGTAAAAAATGATGGATTAATATTAATTTTTTTGTTCTTATTAATAAAAATTATTGATTTCTACTTTACTAATGTTTTATAATATTTATTGTTATTAGAAAGAGAGTAGTTATGGAAAAAGAATTATTAAGTAAACTTTATAAGTTAGGAAAATATATTTTATTAATGTTATTATTAATATTAATTGTATTAGTTGTAGGTGTTTCTAAAATGTATTCATCAAGTAAAACTGATAGTACAAAAAAAGAAAGTGATTATAATACTAATTATGATGTTTCAATGTTTAAAGAAATAAACGCAAGTGATTTAAAAACTGAAACAAAAGGAAAATTAAGCGTAGTTTACATTGGTCGTTCTACTTGTGGATGGTGCAGTGCTTTCTTACCAAATTTATGGGATGCACAAGAAAAATATGGATATACAACTTTATATATTGATATATCAAAAATTATAGATTTTGATGAAGGCGGAATATTAGATCAAAACTCTTATGATTTAATGACTAGTTTAACTGGAAAAGGTTATGAAGATTATGTTAGTAAAAACTTTGGTTCAACTCCAATGATACTTATTATGAAAGATAATAAAATTGTTGGTGCACAAACTGGTTACTCAGAATATGATGAATTTGAAAAAATTCTTAATGATGCTGGAATAAAAAAAGATTAATGAAAAAATCGTACTAAAATAAACAGATTTTAATAAACTGTATAGTACGATTTTTATTATTTGTAAATTCGACAAAATTAGTTAAAAAATGCTTAAAAAAACTATTGAACTATTTAAAAACAAGTGTTATATTTTAAACACTGTATTTAATTTGAAAGATGGTTAGTAAATAAAAATTGATAATTGAATAAAAAAGAATGTGGCCACGCCGCAAAGTCAGCACGACCACATTCACAGAAATTAAATTAATAATTTCATTAAATATAATATAGAATTATTAATAAAATATTTCAATAAAAAATTAAGGGAGGAATAAGAAATGTTAGAAATAAAAAATATAAAAAAAATATATAAAACAGGTGACTTTACTCAAATTGCATTAAACGATGTAAGCGTAAAATTTAGAAAAAATGAATTTGTAACAATTTTAGGTCAATCTGGTAGTGGGAAAACTACTATGTTAAATATTTTAGGTGGTCTTGATAAATATGATAGTGGAGACTTAATAATAAATGGTAAAAGCACTAAGAAGTTTAAAGATAAAGATTGGGATGCATATAGAAATAAAAGTGTAGGTTTTATATTTCAAAGTTATAACCTTATAAATCATATAAGTATATTAAAAAATGTAGAAACGGCTTTAAAATTAAATAATGTTTCAAGAAGAAAAAGACGTGAATTAGCCATAAACGCTTTAAATAAAGTTGGATTATTAGAACATATAAATAAAAAACCAAATGAATTATCTGGTGGACAAATGCAAAGAGTTGCAATTGCAAGAAGTTTAGTTAATGATCCAGATATAATTCTTGCAGATGAACCAACTGGAGCATTAGATTCGAAAACAAGTATACAAATAATGGATATCATTAAAAAAATATCAGAAGAAAAATTAGTTATAATGGTATCTCATAATAAAGAACTTGCAAATCTATATTCTACTAGAATTATTGAATTAAAAGACGGTTTAATAATAAGTGATAACAATCCAGTAAAAGATGATGAAGAAATAATAACGAATTATAAATTAAATAAAACTAAAATGTCATTTTTAGAAGCATTATCTCTTTCTTTTAATAACATAATGACAAAAAAAGGAAGAACATTATTAACTGCATTTGCATCAAGTATAGGTATTATTGGAATTGCACTTATACTGAGTCTTTCAAATGGTTTTGATAAACAAATAGATAAATATGAAAAAGGAATTTTATCTGCAATGCCAATAATAATATCGAGTGATAGTGTACAAATGGATGAAGATACAATGGAAAAATTAAGTGGAAAAAATCAAGAAAAATATCCAAATATTGATTATGTTATTCCTAAAAAAAGTAATGAAGAATTAATGACGAGAAAAAATAATATTACTGAAGATTATATAAAATATGTAGAAAATATTCCTAAGGATTATTCATATGGGATATCATATACAAGATATACAAATATAAATTTCATTAAAAAAACAAATAATAAAATTGAATTAATAGATAATAAGTTATTAAATACTAGTAACATACCTAAATCATTTACTGATAAACTATTCTTAAATGTATATTATGATGTTATATCAGGGAGATTACCAAATAAAACTAATGAAATGGTATTATTCGTAGATGCCAATAATAATGTAGATGAAAATATTTTAGACGCATTAGGGCTTGATAAAACAAAAAATATAAATTTTAATGATATATTAAATTCTAAAATAAGAGTAGTTATGAATGATGATTTATATAAAGAATCAAATGGATACTTTATAATGAATAAGGAATCAGAAAAAATGTATAATGATGCATACGAATTAAATGTTGTTGGAATACTTAGAATGAAAGAAGAATATCCATCCTATATAACATCTTCATCTTTAGGTTATACTGATGATTTTATGGAATACTATATAGAAACTAATAATAATTCTAAAATTGTTAAAAAACAAAAAAATAGTGATATAAATATTTTAACTGGAATGTCATTTGATAATTCTAATATGACAAAAGATAATATAATATCTTATTTAGGAGGAAAATCTGTTCCTTATGCAATTTATTTATATCCAAAAGATTTTAATAGTAAAGATAATTTAATTAAGTATTTAGATAAATATAATAAAGATAAAAGTGACAAAGATAAAATAGTTTATACAGATCAAGCAAAGATTATATCAAATATGAGTGGTTCTATAATGAATGCAGTTACCATTGTTTTAATTGCTTTTAGTTCAATATCATTAATTGTTTCATCAATAATGATAGGAATAATAACTTATATAAGTGTACTTGAAAGAACTAAAGAAATAGGAATTTTAAGAGCAATAGGTGCAAGAAAAAAAGATATAACTCGTGTTTTTAATGCAGAAACTTTTATAATTGGTATAACAAGTGGATTAATAGGTGTTTTAATAGCATATCTATTAACCATTCCAACAAATAAAATAATATACAAATTAACTGATTTACAAAATGTTGCAATCTTAAGTCCTATGCATTCTATTATTTTAATTGTAGTAAGTATGACATTAACATTAGTAGGTGGTTTTATACCTGCTAAAATAGCAAGTAAAAAAGATCCTGTTGTAGCCCTACGAAGTGAATAAGAATTTGACTAAAAAACTATAAAGTGCTATACTAGTCCTCACTTAGATGGGGGAAAAATATGTATAGTTCAATAAATATTTCGTTTGATGAAAACGAATTAGAATTTACTAAAAAATATAGTTTTAGACAAATAAATGGTGGTTTAGACATAGATATAATTACAAATGAAAATGAATTATTTTCCAATATAATATCAAACTATGAGCAGATTAGAAATGATTTAACATCATATTTAAACGATATGAAAACTATATATGGTGATAATGAATTTACCTTTTTAGAATCACTACAAAATAAAGAAGATAACTTTTATAAAATACTTTTTGATAATATTAAATATATTTCTTTAAACGGTGAACATGAACAAATATTAACTTTTTTAAAAAATAATCCTGAATTAAAAAATAAAGAAATAATTTTAGAAAAAGATTACAATTTAAATACTGAACTTAAAGAAATTGAATGTTTGGAAAATATGTATAATGATTATAAAAATATAAATATAATTTTAGATGGTAATAAGCTGCCAATAAGATTAGAAAATTTTAAAAAGACAGTTAGTAAAATAAATGATATTACTAGTGAGATAAAAAAATATAATTTTAGTCAATTAGAACAAATTATGTATGCTTACGATATAACTAGAAATGCTTTATACGTAAGAGAAGATAAAAATGAATCTTTACGTGAATCAAGAGATTTAACCAACGTGTTGTTAGGCAACAAAAGAGTTTGTGAAGGTTATGCAAATATATTTAATGCAATTTTAAATAAACTTAATATAAAATGTTTAGTATATACTGGCATTGATATAAAAAATAAGATTGGGCATGCATATAATTGTGCCTATGTAAATGATCAAAAGTATAAAGTGAAAGGTGTATATTTTTTCGACTCAACATTTGATAGCAGAAAAAATGAAACAAGTGATTATTTATATACCTACAAACATTTTGGTATAAATAAAGAAACAATTGAAATGTATCATAATAATAAGTATAGTGAAGATCAAACTTTTAAGAACTATAGTGAAGAAAATGTAAAAGAATTAATTAAATTGTTAGAAGAAAATAATTTAGAAAAAGCAAATAAAGATTTAATCAAAACTATAAATAAAATATCATACCTAATATATGGTGAGAATCTGATAACAAAATTTAGAATCTTAAATAGCATTAATGCCATTCCATCTTTCTTATTAAGTGAAAAAGATAATATAACAAATGAAGAATTAATAAAGAAAATAAAAAAGATTAATAAATATATGACCAGTAATATAAGTACAGAAGTATTAATAAAGGTTTTATATAATACACGTAAAATAGAATATTACACTAATCCAGAAATGTACCCGTTTGATATTAATAATATTAAATGTGTTGTTTATAATTCTAAATGGAAGGTTAGAAATGAGTATGCATCAAAATTATTTGAAGCTATATTTGGTGAAAAAATTAAAAATGTCGATGATGTAATTGAAGAAAATAATATTGATTTAAATATAGAAAGAATAAAACTAACTAAAACACTAAAAAAAGTATGAGAAAATAATGATAAATAGTACTATTAATTTAGTACTTTTTTTGATATACTTTAAAAGAAGGTGGTATGTATGGAAGATATAAGATTTAATAGTTTAGAAGAATTATATAATAGATTGATACCAGCAATGGAAACTAAAGTTAATGAGCTTAAACATAACGGAATAAGATATATTAACATAGATGACGTATGGAATTATTTAAAGAAGAATAAATGGAATAAAAGTAAAAATTTATCATTATCAGATTGTGTAGATGATATACTTAATACTAGTGATGGAGAGTATAAGAAATATATTAAAGATAAAATGAAAAATATACTAGGTGGAGATAACATATGAATGATTTAGAATATATAATTAATAAATATGAAGAAGAAGGATTTAGTAAAGAAAAGATAGATAAAATTAAACAAGCATACAATTATGCATTAGAAAAACATAAAGGAAAAAAACGTAAAGATGGAAATGATTTCATAAATCACCCCCTAAGTGTTGCAAGAATACTGTGTGATTTAAATGTAGATGATACGACAATTATATCTGCATTAGTACATGAAACAATATCGGAATCAGATGCAACAGGGGAAGAATTAGAAAAATTATTTGATAGTGATGTAAGAAATATAGTAGAATCATTAACTAAAATTAATAAATTAAAATTAAATGATGATAGTGAATCAAGTAGTTTATATTTAAGAAAAGTTTTAGTTGGACTATCTGAGGATCCTAGAGTCTTAATAATAAAATTAGCAGATAGATTACATAATATGAGAACACTAGATTATTTACCTGTTGAGAAACAAAAACAAAAAGCAATGGAAACAATGAATGTTTTAATACCAATAGCGCATAGATTAGGTATAAATAGTATAAAGAGTGAATTAGAAGATTTATCACTTAGATATTCTAAACCTGATGTTTACGAAAGTATATTAGAAAAATTAAATGGAACACGTGAAGAATTAAATAAAGTATTAAATGATATGATAGAAAGTGTTAGTGATATACTTAGTAGTCATAATATAAAATTTAAAATAAAGGGTAGAGTAAAAAGTGTTTATAGTATTTATACTAAATTATCTACAGGACGTAAATGGAGTGATATATATGATATACTTGCAATGCGTGCTATAGTAGAAAATGTAAGTGATTGTTATTTAGCTGCTGGATTAATTCATGCAAAATATCGTCCTATTCCAAAACGTTTTAAAGATTATATAGCAATGCCTAAATCAAATATGTATCAATCACTACATACATCTGTATTTGGTGATAATGGTCACATATTTGAAATACAACTTAGAACTAAAGAAATGGATGACATTGCAGAAAATGGTATAGCAAGTCATTGGTCATATAAAGAACATACTTCAAATAATATAAAAAATATAATGGATCAAAAATTAGAAATGTATAAAAATTTAATTGATAGTTATAATGAAGATATAAGTGATGACGTATTTAGAGAACATATGGAAGATGAATTGTTGTCAGATTTAATTTACGTATTCACGCCTAAAGGTGATGTAATGGAACTTCCAGTAGGTTCTACTCCAATAGACTTTGCATATAGAATACATACTAATGTAGGAGATAAAATGGTAGGTGCTATAGTTAATGAAAATATAGTACCAATAGATTATAAATTACAAGATGGAGATATAGTAAAAATAAAAACAGACGCTAATAGTACACCTAATAAAGATTGGTTAAATATAGTAAAAACTAGTCAAGCAAAAAATAAAATAAAATCATATTTTTCTAAAGTAGATAAAGAAAAATATACAGAGCTAGGTAGTAATTTGTTAGAAAAAGAAATAAGAAAACAAAAACTAAGTTTTAAAGAAGTATTTAATGATGAACATCTAGATAAATTATATAAAGATTTAAAAGTCAAAAGTTTAGATGAAATATATTTAAATGTAGGTTCTCTTAGATATACTCCATCATACATTATAAATTTAATATATGAAGATAAGAAAAATGTACAAGATATATTATTAGATAAAGTATTAAATAATAATAAACTTAATACAAAGAATAATTATAAAAAAGATATATTAGTTGCTGGTTATGATGATATTTTAGTTAATGTAGCAGAATGTTGTCATCCAGTTAAAGGTGATGAAATTATTGGATATATTACAAAAGGTAATGGAGTTACAGTTCATAAAAAAAATTGTGTTAATATAAAAGAAATAAAAGATAGACTAATTAATGTAAATTGGAATATGGAAAGTGATAATACATATATTTCTAAGTTAAAACTAATAACGAATGATAATCATAATAATATGCTAGAAATAGTTACAAAAGCTAGTTTAAAGAATATTGTAGTAACTTCAATAAATGAATTTAATAAAAATAATATACATGGTTATAGTATAACTTTTAAAGTAAAAGATAAAAATACATTAGATAGTTTTATAGAAAGTTTAAGAATATTATCTTTTGTAAGTGAAATAGAATTAGAGGACTAATATGAAAGTAGTTATACAAAGAGTAAAAGAATCTAGTGTAAGTATAAATAATGAAATTTACAATAGAATAAATAATGGATTAATGATACTAGTTGGTTTTACTGAAGGAGATAATAAACAAGATATAGATTATATTGTTAAGAAAGTTGTTAATTTAAGGATATTTGATGATGAAAATGGAATTATGAATAAAAGTATACTAGATACTAATGGAAGTATATTATCTATTAGTCAATTTACACTTTATGCTGATACTAAAAAAGGTAATAGACCAAGTTATATAAAAGCATTAAAAAGTGAATATTCTAGCAAATTATATGATGAATTCAATAAAAAATTAAGTGAATATATAAATGTAAAAACTGGTGTATTTGGTGCAGAAATGGAAGTTAATTTAATTAATGATGGACCAATAACTATTATAATTGATAGTAATAATAAATAGACTTAATAATAAGGATTATGAATACTTAAAAAGTAATTTAAACTTTGCAAATAAATTTTGTAAAGAAAAAAATATACCATTATGTTTCTTATATTCAAGATTAGCACATGATAATATCATTAAATATAATTTTAGAGAATATTTAAATAATAGAGAACCAATTTAATACAAATAAACTAGTTCTTTATTTTAAACTAAACGTACTTATAATTTTATCATTAACATAATATAAAACACTATCGACATCATCATAGTTATCTTTAATACTTAAATTTATAGAATAACTAACTTCCTCTAATATATTATTAGTATTAATATCATCTAATATATTTTCATTAAAATTTAAAAGAAGAGATTTATCAGTTTCATTATAACTTAATAATTCAGTATTATTATTTAAGTAACTTATTAAATTAGTATTTAACATTTTGCTACTTGTTAACTCTTTTATAATAATTTCTATTTTACTAATATCATCATTATTAATTTTAGTAACTGGAACATAGTAATAATAATCATTATATTTAGATAAATAATATATTGTAGTTTTAGTAGTATTATTTATATTATTAATATTATATTCTTTATTAATTCCAATACTTCTATCTAATATAGTAGGAAGTTTTTTATTTGAATTAGGTAACTTATTAAGAATAGAACCTTCTACATATATAGAAATATATTTAATATTATCTAAACTAGTTAAAGAATATACTATTGCTTCTATCATTTTTTCTTCATTATATATATCTACATTTAATAATTCTTTACTAAAATTTAATTTAACTAATTGGTTTTGTATTTCTAAATTTAATAATTTAGTATTTTTTGGTATAACTTTCTTAAATCCTTCTCTTATATAATTATTAGAATCTATTGTTAAAATATTTATAACTTCTTTAATTTTATCTTCTTTACTTTTACTAGTTAATATAGTACTAACTCTAGAAATATATTTATTATTATCTATTAAATATACGATATTATTTTCACTATTAGAATGACTTATATTAGTTTTAATAGATTCATTTTTATTAGGAAATATATATAATATTCCAAGTATTCCTAAACAAGATAAACTAATTATAATTTTTTTAAATGCTTTTCTTTTTAACATATTTACACCTAATAAACTATATGAACTTTAGTATTTTTAATTCTTAAAATGTAATAAAAATGATAATAAAAAATATATTATAATAGGTGAGTAATATGGATAAAAAAGCTAATTTTAAAGAATTTGTATCACATCATCCCGAACTAATAACATTTGTAAAAAATAAAGAAAATACATGGCAAGACTTTTATGAAATATATGATATATATGGAGAAAGTGAAGATGCATGGAATAAATATTTTAATAAAGATGATAGTATTGGAGAGCTAACTAACTTATTTAAAAATATTAATATGGATAATGTACAAAAACATATAAATAATGCACAAAAAGCAGTTAGTTTAATTCAAGAAATAACAAATAAAAGTACTCCTAGTATAGTTAGTAAAACACCAAGACCAATAACTAAATTTTTTGGAGATTAAATGGAATTAGATATAATGTATAAAATAAAACAAGATAAAAAACACTATGATTTTTTGAGAAATAATAGTTATTGGTATAAATATTTAAATAGAAGTAAAGATAATTATAAATTATTTTTAGAAGCTTACAAAAAATATAATAGAAATATGACTACTAACAAAGTAAATGATACTATTAATACAATAGATACTGTTAGTAATATATTAAAAATTATAGAGTAAGTTTTTTTTTGCAATTTTATTAATTTTGTAGTATTATATATAGCACAAAAAAGGGGAAAGATATATATGAGAGAAGATAATATAATAGATTACTATACAGGAACACAAGCTTATTTAGCGTTTTTAGTAGGTGTTACTCATGATAACTATGAATGCCGTAAATGCATATTAAATTGTGGAGATGAAAGTATAAATGCTGCAAAAATGGGGTTTATTTCTAATATGTTTTTAATGGCTAAAGAAGGAATAATAGAAAAAAAAGGTAATATATTTAATGCATTAATATTAGAAAAAGAATTAGAAAAAAATGTAAATTTAATTGCAAGAAAACAAAATGATGGGTATGTGATTGATAATTATTTATTTAAAAATAAAGAAATATTAATAGCGGAATTAAGAAACAAAATAGCACATGGTAATTTTAGATTTGATTTAGGACATAATAAAATAATACTTAATGTTAATAATAATGATGTTAGAATAAATATAGATAAACTATCCAATTTTGTTACATCCAGTGCAACAAGTTATTTTAAAAATTTTAAAACTAACAGTTATACAAGAAAAATTACTTTTAGCAAGAAAATAGACACACAGAGAAACAAAATAATAAATAATAAAAACGAGTTAATTAATTTTATAAAAAAATATAAAAGATTAACTATAAATATAAAAAGCAAAGATGAAAGTATTATTCCAAAATTTGTTTTAGACGATTTTGAGTTTTTGTTAAGTTTTTTTAGAAAAGATGCAGATGAAAAAATGTTGTATGAAAATATAAAAATATTTAAAAAACATTATAATAATCAATATTTAATAACCTTTGACAAAGAACCATTTAAAAATATAGATTATTCATCTTTTGCAGATTATATAATTAATTCTTTAAGAAATAATGTAACATTTATGGACCAAGCAAAAATTATTGGGGCAGAACTAGAACGATATGAATGTATTGAAGATTCTAAATTAAATATTATGCTTGATAATCTACATAATATTATGATTTTAAATGTTATTAAAAAAAATAATACGGTAAGTGTTCCGAATATTGGAAAAGAAATACAAGCAAGATTTGGACGAACAATAATGATATCTGCTTATACTGTTGCCTCTTCTTTAATAACAAGTTTTAATGCATTATTTTCTTATGGAAAAGATAATATTTATAAAAATAGAAATAAATATAGTGAAGTTGATACTGATGGCTTAGATTATAGCAAATTAGATTTATCATTATTAAATATAGAATTATGCAATATTGACACAGGACATATTGATGACTTAGAAAAAAGAAAAGATGCAAAATATAAAGATGTAGAAAATACTAATAATAAAATAACAAAAATAAATGATTGTCTTTCAAATGTTAAAGATCTAAAAATAATAAATAAATTAAAAAATAATTTAATAAATTTGAATAATAAAAAAATAGAGATAACTAACGAATATAATAATTTATTAGAAGAATATAACAATGCTAATAATTACTATAATGCTAATATAAACTATTTAAGAAATGAACGTATTATAGATGGTATAAGAAATTCTATTTCCCATGGAAATTATTATATAAAAAATAATATTGATATAGTAAATAGTATAATTGTTTTTGAAGATATATATGAAGGTAATTTAACTTTTAAATGTAGTGTAAAAATAAATAATTTTATGGAATTTTTAGATAAAAGCTATAATGTTATAAGTGATTTTATTGAAAATAAAAAAACTAAAACATTAACTAAATAGTATTATAATATTTAAAATATGATAAAATAATAAAGAGTGATGAAATATGTTTAAAGAAGAATTAAATTTAGTACCACATTTGCCAGGATCTTATCAAATGTATAATAAAGATAATGTTGTAATATATGTTGGCAAAGCAAAAGATTTACGTAATAGACTTGCTAATTATTTTATAGGAAAAAATACTGGTAAAACAGAAATAATGGTAAGTGAAATAGATCATTTTGAATATATAGTAACTAATAGTGAATTAGAAGCTTTTATATTAGAATTAAATTTAATAAAACAATATAATCCTAGATATAATATATTATTAAAAGATGATAAAAGCTATCCATATATAGAATATACTAGAAAACCATATCCATCTTTAAAAGTCGTAAGATATCTAAATATAAAGAAACACAAAGATAAATTATTATTTGGACCATTTGTTAATGTATATGCTGCTAGAAGAATAGTTAATTTAATAAATAGATTATATCCTCTAAAAAAATGTGATACATTAGGCAAAAACTTATGTTTATATTATCATATAAATGAATGCTTAGGATATTGTACTAAAAACGTAGATCAAAATAAAATAAAATCTATGGAAGAAGATATAATAAAATTTTTAAAAGGTGATGAAAAAATAATCACAGATAAATTATTAGAAAAGATAAATTTATATTCAGAACAATTAAATTTTGAAAAAGCAAGAGATTTAAAGAATGAATTAGATTATATTAAAGTAGTAATGGAAAAACAAAGAGTAGAATTACATGATAATATTGATAGAGATATAATTAATTATTATTTTGATAAAGGATATTTAAGTATAGAAATATTTTTCTTAAGAAATGGTAAATTAATAGGTCATAATAATAAAATAATTCCAGTAATGGAAGATTATATAAGTGAATTAGAATATTATATTGCATTATACTATAATAAACATGAAATACCTAAAGAAGTATTAGTATCCAATGATATAAATATAGAATTATTAAATAGTATGATTAATACTAAATTTAATACTAGTTTAAGAGGTAATAAAAAGAAATTATTAGATATGGCATATAAAAATGCTAAAATGAATTTAGAAAATAAATTAGCTTTATTAGAAAAAGAAAGTATTAGAACTAATGGTGCTAATGATGAATTAAGTAAATTGTTAGGTATAAATATTTATAGAATAGATATATTTGATAACTCTAATATATTTGGTACATTTAATGTATCTGGTATGGTAGTATTTAAAAATGGTTTAGCTAGTAAAAGTGATTATAGAAAATATAAAATAACTGTAGATAAAAATGATGATTATAATACTATGAAAGAAGTTATTTATAGAAGATATTATAGATGTTTAGTTGAAAAAAGTGAACTGCCTGATTTAATATTAGTAGATGGTGCTAAAAGTCAAATACATGCTTGTTTAGATACTCTAAAAGAACTAAATTTGAAAATTAAGGTATGTGGTTTAGTAAAAAATGATAAACATAGAACTAGTGATTTAATGGATGGAGATACTTTAAATATTTATGATATTGATAAAACTAGTAATTTATTTCATTATTTAACAAGAATACAAGATGAAGTACATAGATATACGATTAATTATCATAGAAGTATTAGAAGTAAAGGTTCTATATCTAGTATATTAGATAATGTAGAAGGAATAGGTACAAAACGTAAAAAAGAATTAATAAAACATTTTGGTAGTGTTAAAAAGATTAGTAATGCTACTACTTTAGAATTAAAAGAATTTATGCCAGAAAATGTTGCAATTAATTTACATAAGTATTTAGAAAATTATAAAGATAAAAATGAATAAAAATGAGACTATATAATTTCTCTCTCAGTCTCGAATCTTTGTTCAAGTAGGGGCTATATAGAAATAAAATATATAGTCTTTTTATACGTTAAATATGACAAATTATTGTTTTAGATATATGATTAAGCACAAGTACTATAAGCACGTTTAAATGATATTAAATATTTAATTAAGAATGCAATAAAATTTCTGTTTTTACAGTCTATTGCAATTTTTGCAACTAATAGAGTTAATTAAAAATTATACTTTTTAATATCATAAAACTTTTAATACAAATAATTATTAAAATTTGATATAATAATTTATAGATTTAGAGGTAGATTATGAAAAGAAAAGATGTAGATATAAAAGAATTATCTCCTATGATGCAACAATATATGGATATAAAAAAAGATTATGAAGATGTATTACTTTTTTATAGATTAGGAGATTTTTACGAATTATTTTTTGAAGATGCAGAAATAGCTAGTAGAGAATTAGAACTAACTTTAACAGGAAAAAATGCAGGACTAAAAGAACGTGTTCCAATGTGTGGAGTACCACATCACAGTGCAAAACAATATATAGAAAAATTAGTAAATAAAAGTTATAAAGTTGCAATAGTAGAACAACTAGAAGATCCTAAAAATACTAAAGGAATGGTAAAAAGAGGAGTAGTGCAAGTTGTAAGTAAAGGAACTATGGTTGACTTAGAATACTTAGATAGCAAAGATACAAACTATATTGGAAGTGTACTAGATGTAAATAGTGAATACTTAATAACTTACTCTGATATTTCTACTGGAGAAATTAATAGTGAATTTATAATTCATGATAAAGATAAATTAATAAACGAAATATTAAATCTTAATTTAAAAGAAGTATTAATTACAAGTGATTTTGATATAAGTTTATTAAATGTACTTAAAAATAATTATAATATAAATATAAGCATAAATGATAAATACTTAAATGATAAATATACTGAAGTATATAAAAACGTAGAAGATATTAGAATAATAACAGGTATAAAACATTTATTTTATTACTTAAGTATAGTTGAACTAAATAGTTTAGATCATATGAATGAAGTAAATCTTATAGAACATGATAACTATTTAAATATGGATATACATACAATTAGAAATCTAGAATTATTTGAAACATTAAGATTAAAAGAAAGACAATATAGTTTAATATGGTTAATGGATAAAACAAAAACTGCTATGGGAGCAAGAACATTAAAAAATATGATGTTACATCCACTTAAAGATATTAAAATAATAAATGATAGATTAGATATAGTAGAAAAATTAAATAATGAATTTTTATTAAGAGAAGAGTTACGCAATAATTTATATGAAGTATATGATTTAGAAAGATTATGTGGAAAAGTTATTTGCGGTAATCTAAATGCAAGAGATGTATTACAAATAAAAAAATCATTAAGTGTTTTACCTAGCATAAAAGATATTATAAGTAAACTAAATTTAGATTATAAAATAAATACCCATAGTGAATTATATGACTTATTAGAAAAAAGTATATATAATGAGCCACCACTAACAATTAAAGAAGGCTACTTAATTAAAGAAGGATATAATTCTGAACTTGATGAATTAAAAACTTTACGTAGTGGTGGTAAAGAGTTTATAAGTAGTTTAGAAGCAACTGAAAAAGAACGTACTGGAATAAATAATTTAAAAGTTGGATTTAATAAAGTGTTTGGATATTACATTGAAGTTAGCAAAGGACAAATAGATAAAATTAAAGAAGAATTTGGTTGGGAAAGAAGACAAACTCTAACAAATGCAGAAAGATTTATAACTCCACTTTTAAAAGAAAAAGAAGCTCTAGTTTTAAATGCTGAAGAAAGAATAATAGATTTAGAATATAATTTATTTATGGAAATAAAAGGTATTATTAAAAATAATATAAAAGAGTTAAAGAAAACTGCATATATATTAAGTTTATTAGATGCATATTCTTCTTTATCTATAGTAAGTGAAGAATATAAATTAGTTAGACCTAAACTAGTTAATGATAGAAATGTAGATATAAAAGATGGCTTTCATCCAGTAGTAGAAAGTATTAATAAAAATGAATATGTTAAAAATGATGTTATTATGGATGAAGATACTAATACACTTTTAATAACTGGACCAAACATGAGTGGTAAATCAACTTATATGAGACAATTCGCAATAACTATAATACTATCTCAAATGGGTTCTTTTGTACCAGCAAGTAGTGCAACTCTTCCAATATTCGATGCAATATATACAAGAATTGGAGCAAGTGATGATTTAGTAGGTGGAGAATCAACATTCATGGTAGAAATGTTAGAAGCAAGAAATGCTATTGTAAATGCAACAGAAAATAGTTTGATATTATTTGATGAATTAGGTCGTGGAACAGCAACTTATGATGGATTATCAATAGCACAATCAATATTAGAATATGTAAGTAGCAATATAAAATGTAAAACAATGTTTTCAACACATTATCATGAACTTACTGATTTAGAAAATAAAGATAAAGGAATAAAAAATGTACATGTTGATGCTATTGAAGAAAATGGTGTAATAACTTTCCTTCATAAAGTAAAAGATGGTGCAGTTGATAAAAGTTATGGTATACATGTTGCATCTTTAGCAAATATGCCTGATAGTGTAATAAAAAGAGCTGGAGAAATATTATTATCATATGAAAATAATAAAGAAGTAAAACATCATAATGTGGGTGAACAAATAACATTTGATTTTAAAGAAAAAAAAGATCCAATTAAAGAAGAATTAGATAAAATAGATATTTTAAAAATAACTCCAATAGATGCGTTAAATATACTTTATAAACTAAAAAATATGAAATAGGAGAATTATGTTAGAAGAAATTTTATTAAAAGATAATGTAGTAAAAAGTATTAATGATAATTTAGATAAATTAATTTTATTAATTCCAGAAATAAAAGATATGATAGGGTTCGAACATAAAAGTAAGTATCATTATTTAGATGTTTGGGAACATACATTAAAAGCATTATCATATTCAAGCAATAATTTTGTTGTTAGATTAACTTTATTATTTCATGATATAGGAAAACCTCATTCATATCAGGAAGACGGAAAATTTAGACATTTTAAAAATCATAATATACTAAGTGAAAAGATAGCAAAGAAAAGACTTACTGAATTAGGCTATGATAAATGTATTGTAGACAAAATATGTTATTTAGTATTAAATCATGATATAGAGATAACTAAAGAAGAGTTAAAGAATGATTATGAGTTACAATTGTTACGCTTTGAAGTACAAATATGCGATATTAAAGCACATAGAATAGTAGAAAACGATAAAAAACTAACTTATATGGAAGATATAAAAAAATTAATTAAAGAATATAAAAACTAAGTAGAACAATTATACTTAGTTTTTTTTATTGTAATTTCAACCGCACCACTTAATTTAATTTTATCAGATAATAA
>OIYG01001282.1_pt1 | contig 19508 bp, 24 predicted proteins | sample 1587861 | NCBI WGS metagenome assembly OIYG01 (sample SAMN03283272) | human gut metagenome | biome: human-associated habitat; material: feces | host: Homo sapiens | place: Peru | collected 2012 | reverse complement strand
GTTGCAAATACTATGTGATATTTGCAATTCCACTTCGTATGTCATAAACTATTTATGTCCTTCATTGGTCCTACCTCTTTTGCTTTTCGTTTTTACAGTTGGCGAACCGCAATTACATTATGGCAAAGAAGGTTATTTTTTTAAATACTCATCGCTTAAGCTTAACGAAACCCCCAGACTATCTGGGGGTTTTATTTACACAAAAAGAATTAAAAGGTATTTCTACCAGAATTAGAATGAATAATGGAACATATACTGGAATTAATATTTTAAATGAAGAAAACTTAAAATTATTTTCTGAAATATCAAAAGGTGAACATTTAATAAATGGTTTTAGTAATAAAAATATTAGAAAAAACATCTTTAAATATTCAGTAGATAAAATAATAATCAATAAAACAACAAGAATATTAGCAAAACTAAAAGCACACGGAATAATAAAGAAAGTCTTTAAAAAAAATAAATATTATTTAACAACTAAAGGAAGAAAAATAATCAATAGTATATTGATCTATACTAAAAGAGAACTTTTAACTTAGTTACTCACGTTATAAAAATTGTATTAACCCCATAGCAATACGGGATAAGAGGCATTTATATCCAAGATTACCAACAATATAAAATCTTGTTTTTTATTTAAGTATTTAGAATGTAATATCATATATTTACAAATAATGTTTAGAAAATTTGGTAAAAAACAAGTTTTTTATAAATAATTTTTTTATAAAAAAATTCCTAAAATATTTTAGGAATTTCTAAATACAATAAGTGGCGTCCCCAGAAGGATTCGAACCTTCGACCGCACGCTTAGAAGGCGTGTGCTCTATCCAGCTGAGCTATGAGGACAGTATGTCTTTTTTTCTTGACATATTAGATTATACACCACTTTTATTTTTATTTCAAGTATTTTTGGATAAAAATTTATAAATTTCTTCATTTTCTACTAAAAATACTACTTCTTCTACATTAAAGTTATCACTCATAGATAGTCCTACTGTGTATATTACTTCTTCTAGAATATTACTTTCTGCTATATCATTTAGAAGTAAATTATTAAAATTAAGTTTTATAGTATTACCTTCTTTTTCATAGTCCAATAATCTTGCTCCTACATTTAGAAAAGACATTAGGTTAGTTTCATAAACGTAAGAAGAAGATAGTTCGTTTATTATTACTTTTATTTTATCTTGTTCATTTTTATTTATGTATTTTGTTACTGGTACATAGTAATAGTTATCATTATAAGAGTTTACATAGTAAGTTATATATTTATCTATATTATTAGTAGTAGTTAGTTCATATGTTTTGTTTATTCCATAATCTTTATCTAATATTGTTGGAAGTAATTTTTTACTGTTAGGTAGACTACTTAGTTTAGTACCTTCGACACTTATTATTACTTTATCTATTCCCTCAATACTTGTTAGGGTATATATTAGAGATTCAATCATTTTTTCTTCATATTCTTTTTTTACTTCTAGGAATTCTTTACTGAAATCTATTTCTAGTACTTTGTTTTCTAATTTTATACTTTTTACTTCTGTACCTGATGGGATTATACTTCTAAAACCATTGGGAATTATATTACTTTTTTTGCCATCTATAATTAAGCCTTCTAATAAATCTTTTGCTTTATCTAGTGGTTCACAGTTACAACTTGTAATTAGAGTTCTTGCAACATAATCATAACTATCTAATAAATATATTGCACTTAAATTATTGGGATATACATACTCGATGTTATCATTTTTTAAATTTAATTCATTATTACTAGAGTTACTTGGAATAAGATACAAAAGTAATAATATAAATAACGCAAATGATGCAAGTAATATTTTTCTTATATACATTTTCTTAAACATACTTTTTCACCTAGTAAATTATATTACTAAATACATTAAAATATTAAAAAAAGACTGTTATTTTTATTAAACAATCTTTATAAAGTAATTTCATTTAGTTTAATAAGTTCTACTACTGCTTGTGCACGACCTTTAACAGATAGTTTTTGCATAGCGTTTGATATGTGATTTCTTACTGTTTTTTCACTTATATGTAGGGAAGACGCTATTTCTTTAGTAGTTTTATTATTAATAAGTAATGTAAATACTTCTTTCTCTCTTTTTGTTAGTATACTTTTATTCATAAATACCTCACTTTTCTAACATAAGGGTGGATAATCTATTCATAATATTGTATTCTAATAAAAGAAAATTGTTAGAGTATTTACCTATTAATTTGAAAATTCTACGGAAATATACATTTTTTTATCGAATTCTTTTTGTACTAATCTCATGATGTTGTTAGCAAGAGTTTTATTATGATCAGATGATCCTACAACTACTCTTACTTGGTCATTATCTATTTTTACAAATGTATCATACTTATACGTTTCTTTTATTTCGTTTTCTACTTTGTCTTCTTTAGATGAATTTTTATTTATACTTTTTAGTTCTTCGAAGACACTATTTTTTTCTTCAGTAGATATGTCACTGCTTGTTAATTTTTCTTTTAGTGAGTTTAGTTTATCTTTAGTAGTAGATTCTTCTTCAACTTTAAGTGCAGATATAATATTAGATTCTGTTATATCTACTTTTGTTTCACTACCCTCTTCATTATTTACTACATTATTTCCTTTATTAGATGTTATTAATAGTTCACTTGGCATAGTAATATAATAAATACTTAAAACTAATATTAAACTAAATAATGTTAAAAACCATAAATTCTTTTTATTAATCATAATATCCTCTTTTCTAATAAATAATATTAACTTTTTAGTAATTTATGCATAAAATATTTAGTAATTTATATACTTTATATGTATATTTATGTCTATTTATGTAAGATGCAAGTTGATAGTTTTTGCTTGACAAGACTATTATTATTTGTTATGATAGATAGACCAAAGGAAAGGAATGATATAAATGAATAAAAAAGATTTGATTGATATGACTAATCCTATGACTAAAGAAGCAAAATTTAAAAGTATTTTAATAGATATTTTGAATAAAGACGGAATTGAATATGCTTTACGTACATTGTTATTTAAGAATAGATTACTTTTAGCAAAGTTAGATATTAGTGAGGGAGAATTCAATTACATTTTATTTAAAAATTATGTTTTATTTAGTAATAATGATAAGAATGTATTAAATAAGAATAATCTTTCTAAGAGAGATATTGACAGCATAAATTTATTTGATAGTTATTTAAATAGTAATAACGTTAATGAAGCATTTAATGCATTTAATAATAATTCAATTTTATTTATGTTACTTGGAAATGCTTATGTTAAGAGTTTAAGCGAAGATAATGTTTCTTTAGTTAATGGAATAAAAGATGAAAAAGTTAATGCTGTTTATAATACTATTAAAGTATTAAATAAGAGCAAACTAAGTGTTGATTATTCAAATCAAAAAGTATATCAAAGAGTGTCTAGTAGATAAGGATGCTCTTTTTTTAAATGTTTTCATTCCGGAAAATTTCGTAAATACGAAAAAATCCGGAATGATGCTTTCTATTTTAAGTATTTTTAATACTATATGTTATCTATTAAACTGGTTCATAGATAATTTCATTAATAATTTTTTCTAGACAAATTAATATTTCTTCAAAAGTTATATCACTCGCATATTTATGTCTTTTTTGATAATTCTTCCATCTTTCTTTTAATATATTACTATCCTTAATTATATTTAATGCAAGCAATGGATCTTCTAGATATTCTCTTCTATAAAAAGTGTTTACTATTGCTTGTCTAAAATTTTCTAGATTAATATTATTCCAATCTTTTGTATAAATTAAATAAATATCATAAAAGTCCCTCATTCTTCCGTTAAGTCCTAATCGGCTTAATATTGTTTCTATTTTCTCTGCTAGCACAGTTTCAATATTATAAGCCCATAATTTTACATAACTATTACTTAAAATAGGCTTATATTTATAAACTATTTCTTTTGGTGTAATTGGATCACCAGTAGCTATATCAATATGGAACTTTTCTTTGATATTTTCTATTTCTACTTGAATATCAATCCTAAATCCACCATACTCGTCCTCGTCTCTTATTGGTGCTATTCCCATAAATTTAAGTTTTGCATCATCATTTATTTCTATAGACACTATTTCTTTAATTAATTTAACTATTATTTCTTCATTAAAATTTGCTTTTCTAAAAGCAGTATCAATATCCATTGTAGTTCTATTTTCTACTCCAAATAGTGTACTTAAATAGAATCCACCTTTTAAAATGAAATTATCTTTGTATTTACTAACTGAAAGTCTTTCTATAAATCTGTCATACATATAAAATCTAAGTAATGTATTAAAATCAGTTCTTTTATCTTTTGAGATGTTTTTTAGTTTATCTTTTAATTGCATACTATTCATAAAATACCTCTATATAATTCATTACTTCTTCTTCAATATTCATTTTTTTAGCGTACTTTGTTAGTTTAACTAAATCTTTATCTTTTCTTTTTAGATATGCTCTAATAGAATATTTAACATGTTCAGGATCCATTCTTTTTTTAGAACGTATTATATCACAGATACATCTTTCTATATCGTATGCTCTTACATTATTTCCCATTGGTGTTTTAACCAAAGTAAGCCCTAGTTCATAAATATCTTTGTTGACATAGAAAACATTATGTTCTTTTATTTTATAATTAAAATAATTATTAGGTACCGTTATGTCATATTTATCATTTGGTGCTTTAATTGAAAGTCCGTGAAAGTAAAGCGCGGTCATATGAGAGTAAACTATATTTTTCATACTTAAATTAAGCACATAATAACTATCTTCAATTTTGTTAATATCTATATAAATACCTGATGCGACTTTTTCGATAAGTCCATTCTTCCACATAGAATTTAGATACATCCTGTGGATACCAAGATTATCTAATTCTTTAGAAGTAATATATCCTTTATTCATTTCCATAATTGATTTAATAAGTTCAATATTACTCTCTTCTTTAAATTTTTTTATTGTCATCTTTTCCATAGTATTCCTCCTTGACAAATTTAATGAAATTATAGCATTTGTCATTAGTTTTGTCAAGAGAATATAAAAAGAAAACAACCTTTAAGTTATTTTCTTGATACATACTTACCATCTTTAGTAGATACTATTATTTCTTCACCTTGTTCAATAAATAATGGTACTCTTACTAATAATCCAGTTTCTACAATTGCATCTTTTGTTGCATTTGTAGCAGTGTTTCCTTTTACTGCTGGTTCAGTTTGTGTAATTTTAAAATCTATTTTTTCTGGAAGTTCTATTCCTAACATTTCACTTTCATAGAAGAATATTAATACTTCTAAGCCTTCTTTTAAGAATTTTACTTCGTTTTCTATTTGACTCTTATTTAATTCTACTTGTTCGTATGTTTCCATATTCATGAATGTATAGATGTCTCCAGTTGAATATAGAAATTGCATTTTTTGTTTCTCTACATGAGCTGTAGGTATTTTTATACCTGAATTAAATGTATATTCTGCAATTGATCCAGTTCTCAAGTTTTTTAATTTTGCTTTTACAATAGCAGCACCTTTTCCTGGTTTTACATGTTGAAATTCTAATACTTGGTATAAGTTTCCTTCATAATTAATTGTTACTCCTGTTTTGAAATCATTAACATTAATCATTTTAGTTCACTTCCTATCTTATTTCTTTTCTTTATGTTTTGTTGTCTTACGACATGTATTACAGAATTTATTTAATTCTAAACGTTCTGTAGTATTCTTTTTATTTTTACTTACTGTATAATTAGAGTTTTTACATTCTTCACAAGATAAAGATACTAGTACTCTATTTTCGTTCTTTTTAGCCATAATTTTCCTCCTTAATACAAAATGTCTATATAATTATAGCATAGTTTTTTATTTTTGTCACATAATATTGCTATTTTTAACAGTTTTTTATGTTTTTATGTTATATATTTTGATAATAATTTGAGTTATTATCATAATTTAAACGTTGATGTTATTATTTATAAATAATTTATTAATATTTTTACTTGGCATTAGTATTTCTATATTCTTTTCTATAGATATATTATATGTGTCTGGGCAGGAAGATAGTTCTTCACCATCAATACACCATGCTTTATCTAATGGGGTGTTAAATGTTATTTTTATGTTGTTTGTTTTATGAAAGTAAAATCCTGGTACTCTTGTTGCATCATATTTTGTTAGATAATATAAGCTTTTTATTATATCTTTTTTAGATGTTACGTTACACATTAATACTTCAAATTTACCATCATCTAGTTTTACATCTTTGTAGAAGTTTCTTATTCCTGCGACACTTGTTGCGGAAGTTATTAGAAAGAATGAGAATAAACCACGAGAAGATATACCATCTATTTCATAAGTTATATCATATAGTTTTGTTTTTTCATTTAAGGCTTTAGCGCCTTTAGTTAGATATGCTAGATGACCTATTCTTTTTTTTAGTTCTCTTGGAGTGTCATATGGGACATTCATAAATTTACCAAATCCAGCAGAATAGATAAATGGTTTATCATTTATTTTACATATATCTATTTCTTTTATTTGTCCTTCTAAAGTTAATCTTAAATTGTTTAACATATTTTTTCCATAACCAAACATCGCTCCAATATCATTTGTAGTACCTACTGGTATATGAGAAAGAGTTAACCTTTTCTTTCTTTTTAAGTTACCTGTCATAGATTCATTAAATGTTCCGTCTCCTCCAACTGATATTACTAAATCCACATCATCAGGTAGACTTAGTAATATTTCTGTAGCATGATTTTTATGAGTAGTAACTAACATTAGACAAGAGTAATCGTATTCTTTTAAAATTGTTTCAAATTTTGGAAGTAGTCTTTCTCTTGGAGTATGTCCTGACTGTGGATTATATATAACTATACATTTTTTCATTTGTTTCACCTAAAAACATTTTACAATAGATAAAGAAAAAAAGCAAGAATATTAATTCTTACATGTACAAGTTGAGGTATCAATAGTACCGTTTTCTATAGTAAATTTTTTAGTAGTTTTATCATACTTTATATGAATATCAAATAATTTATTGTTTGAATCTTTCATTTCATTTTCGTAGATAATGTCTTCATTAATAAGTGTATTTAGGGATATGTTACAAGTTATATTATAGTCACATTTTTTTATGTTCATATATGTTTCTGCGGCAGAGATTAGTTGTTCTTTCTTTTTGTCATTAATATTATTTTTATTCTTTTCTAATGAAGAAGAAATACTGGGTATAGCAATTAAGACAATAGATGCTAATATTACTATTACTCCAAGAAGTTCTATTAGGGTAAATCCTTTTTTATTCATAAACAATCATTCCTTAGTTTATACAGTGATTTTGTATAGTAGTAGATTTTGATACTACTATAGAATTATTTTCTTTATATATTATTATTTTATCTATTTCGTTATCTTTTGAAGACTCTTTTATTTCATCTAGAGAAAGTATATCTTTATTTATTAAGTCTGTTATTTTTACGTAACAAGTGCCATTATTATAAGATGTTTTTATATCTTTTTTTAGATATGTTGATACATATATTTCATTTGCTGCTTTTATTATATCTATTGATTTACTACTTAGATTTTCTTTATTTCTATCTATTGTAGATGAGATACTAGGTATGGCAATTAAAAGTATTGTTAACATGACTGCTAAAACTGCAATTAATTCTACTAGAGTAAATCCTTTATTATTCATAAGTACAGGCTCCTTTACTATATGTGTATATGTTATTTTTATAAGTTATTTTACCATTTAACATATTTTCATCCATATCTTTTATGTCATTATCATCAAGTAATCCTTTATCTATTAAGTCTTTTACGTTTATGCAGATATTGCCACTTGTATCATTCTTTAAGATGTTTTTATAGGTTGATGCATAATTTTCAGCATGTGATACAATTATTTTTATTTTAGCATCATTTACTTTTTGTTTATTTCTTTCTACTGCAGAGGTAATACTAGGTATTGCTATTGTTATTATTATTGATAATATTACTAAGACTGCTAAAAGTTCTATTAGAGTAAATCCTTTGTTATTCATATAATCACTTATCCTTATTATAAGTATAAGATATTTTTTATGTTTTGTAAACTAAATTTAGATATTTTTTAGTAATTAATTTTTAGCAAATCCATATACTTTACCTTTTTCTAAAGTTATATTTTTATAGTTAAATAGTTCACTTACTGTTACTAGATTGTATCCGTTATTTATAAGTTCTGGTATTATTAGATCTAGACTATTTACGGTTGATTTATATATATCATGCATAAGTACTATATCACCATCTTTTGCTTTATTAATCACAATATTATATATTCTTTTGCTATTTTTATATTTCCAATCTAATGTATCTACATCCCATATTATTATTGGCATATTGCTTGCTTGCTTTACTTTTTTATTTACTGCACCATAACTTGGTCTTAGGAGTGTTGGATAAAATCCTACAACGTTAAATATTTGGTTACTTGTTTTATCTATTTCTTCTTTTATTTTTTCTATACTATATTTTGTTAGTAATAAGTGATTATATGTATGGTTTGCTATTTCCATGTTACTAGTAGACATTTTTCTTAATACTTCTTCTTTTCCTTTGATATTTTTTCCTGTTATAAAGAATGTTGCACGAGCGTTATATTTATTTAGTATATCTATTACTCTACTAGTATTAATGCTTGGTCCATCATCGAATGTTAATGCTATATACTTAGAGTTTATGTTATTATTTAAGTTAAGGGTATATTCTTTGGTGGTATTTTTAGTTACTTCTATTTCATAGATATTATTTTTACTTATTTTAAATGTTTTTGATTTTTCATTTATTATGTTTCCTTTGTATGTTGTTTTATATATTGTTAGTGTTTTAGTTTTATTATCATAATCATAGTCTATTATTAATTTATCATAGTCTTTAGTATTTATATGTTTATTTAGATATGATAAGATGTATGAATTTATGTTTGAATTAGAGAAATATGGATAGTTAATACTATAGTTATCATTAGTTATAGTTTTATTTACTACTTGTTCTTTATTTATTATTACAATATATATAAAGAATAATAAAAAAAGTAATAATAATATTTTCTTCATAAGTAGTCACCTTACTTAAATATATTATTGTTACTTGAAGTTTAGTAGTTTTATTTGGTTAGGGAGTGATGGTAAGGATGGCACAAGATGAGACAGAACTGTTATTACCTCCTTAACTTCTAGTAAAATAGAAAAGAACAAGTAGTACTAAGGCTGATAGTACCACCACGTTTATATTATCACTTATTTTCATATCATATATTACTTTTCAATAGTTAGATAAAGTTTTTTCCCATGGCGTTACATTTTGTAGTATTCTTGAAATAAGTAATGTGCTTGTTCTTCCATCTTAAAAAGTAAAAAACTATAGACAAAAATTATCTATTTCTAGACGTTTTATCTATAGTTTTACTTTTGATTATTTATTATATTATTATTTGTTAATTGCCCATTGATAGCATAAATGCTATCAATCACTAAATATACTCTATTTACGTTGGGTCTTCTTTCATATTTTCTTGTTTGTTTCAAGTATTTTAAAATTTTATTTTACTATTTATGTAAGAAGGTACTTCTTCAAGTGGTAATTTGATTTGTTCCATAGTATCTCTATCTCTTATAGTTACTGTGTTATTACTTATTGTTTCTTCATCGATAGTTATACTAAATGGTGTACCAATAGCATCTTGTCTACGATATCTTTTACCAATTGAACCTGATTCATCATAACTAGTCATAAATTCTTTCGATAATATGTTATATACTTCTTTTGCTTTATCACTATGATACTTTTTAACAAGAGGTAGTACTGCACATTTATATGGTGCTAGATATGGAATGAAATGCATAACTTCTCTTTCATCACCGTTATCTAACTCTTCTTTTTCATAAGAATTAAATAGCATTGCAAGAACTGTTCTATCTAGTCCATATGTTGATTCAATAATATATGGAATAAATTTCTCGTTTGTTTCAGGATCTAGATACTCTTGTTTTACTCCACTGTACTCTTGGTGACGTGTTAAGTCAAAGTTAGTTCTATTATGAGTACCATTTATTTCTCCCCATCCAAAAGGAAATAAATATTCTATATCACATGCTGCTTTTGCATAGTGAGCAAGTTTTTCGTGATCATGAAATCTTAATTTATCTTCAGGGATACCTAAATCCATATAGAATTTTTTACCATAGTTTTTAAAGTACTCATATAACTCCATATCAGTTCCAACTTTACAGAATGTTTGATATTCCATTTGTTCAAATTCAATTGTTCTAAAAGTAAAGTTACCTGGTGTTATTTCATTTCTAAATGCTTTACCTATTTGACCAATACTAAAAGGTAATTTAGCACGCATACTTCTTTGTACATTTAAGAAGTTTACATATTCTCCTTGGGCATTTTCAGGGCGCAAATATACAACATTTTTATTATCTGTTGTTACTCCACGATATGTTTGAAACATTAAGTTAAATTCTCTTATGTCTGTGAAGTTACTTTTACCACATTTAGGGCATGGTACTTTGTTTTCTTTAATAAAATTCATCATTTCTTCTTTACTCATAGCATCTCCAATAGAACTATTAGTAAAATCATTTATTAGATTGTCTACTCTATGACGTGTTTTACATTCTTTACAGTCTGCTAAAGGATCTGAGAAACTTGATACATGACCACTTGCTTCCCAAACTCTTGGATGCATTAAGATATCTGCATCTACTTCATAGGCATTATTTCTTTCTTGAATAAATCTTTTTCTCCATGCATCTTTTATATTGTTTTTAAGTCTACTACCTAATGGACCGTAATCCCAAGTATTTGCTAGTCCTCCATATATTTCGCTACCTTGGAAGATAAATCCATAATTTTTGCAATAATTTACCATATCTTCCATTTTAATTTCTTTCATTTTTTTCATCCTTTCTTTGTTTACAAAAAGAAAAATCCCTAAAAGTATAAGGACGATATATATACCGTGGTTCCACCTTATTTATTCTTTTAGGAATCTCTCTTTTGTTTTTTAATTGCTGATGTAGTTTACCATCCTACGTCTTCGCTTTTCTTAATACAATTTAATTTTAGCACATTTAATTTGTTTTATCAAGTGTTTTATAACTTTTTTCCAAACACGATTAAATTATATAATTTTTAATCGTGTTTGAAACTGTGACGTTTTAATTAGTTGTTGTATATAAAATTAAACCTCAACGGTAACTATAACATCATTAATTATTTTAATTGCTTTAATTGTATCTTTAAAAGATATATCTTTTGCGTAGTCGTAGTTGTGTTGGTAACTATTCCATAATGTTTTCAATCTTATATCATCGCTAATTAGTTTTATGTAATCAAGTGATTTTTCTATAATTTCTAATGTTTTACGATTTCTTGCAGTATTTATTATTGCTTTTCTCAAAATATTTTTGTTTATTTCATTCCACTTTAAGTTAACAAACATATATATATCATAATAATCTTTCATTCTTGTATTATCAACATTTCTGCTGATAATTGACTCGAACTTTTCTGCAAGTATTGTCTCGTAATTATACGACATAATATTAATAATTTCATTATCAAATAATGTAGTATATTTAAATTCTATTTCTTTATATGTTATAACATCTCCCACAGTAATATCAATCATTAAATTAGTTTTCAAACCATCAAATTCTGCTTTTAAATTTATGTTAAATCCTGAATATAATTCTTCTTCTCGTATGTCTTTGATGTTTTCTATTTCTAAATTGATATTGTCCCCTATATCAATACTAATTATTTCATTAATAATCCTTTTAATAATTTCTTTATCTAAAGGTAATCCTTTAATTGTTGTATCAAGGTCCATTGTACTTCTCAAATTTACTCCAAAAATAGATGATAATAATAATCCACCTTTAATAATAAATTTATCTTTATAATTAGATAGTGATATTCTTTTAAGTAATGATTCGAACATAAAGTTTTGTATTATATACTTGTTAGGTATATTATTGACATGTGCTAGGTTAGATGCTTTAGCTTTTAAACTATCTCTATTTTTAATCATTGCAACACCTCGAAAGTATCTCTTACTTTATCATAAATGTTCATTTTTTTTGCGTATTCATACAATTTTAATGTATTCTTATTTTTGCTATAAAAGTATTCTCTAATAGTCTTATTAAAAATTTCAGCATCTATTTTCTTTTTGTTTTTAATGATATCACAGATTGTTCTTTCTAAATCATAAACTTTAATGATATTTCCTGAATCTAATTTATAGTTTGTAACTCCTAAATCTAATAAGTCTTTTTTTGTATAAAATAAATTTACATTACTATTTTTTTGTAGTGAGCCATTATAACCATTATTAATTGTAATGTCATACTTAATTGGAATTCTATTTGAAAAGCCATATAGATAAAGTGCAGTTGCATTTGAATAAATTGCATTTTTACTTTTGCTTTGTAAAATAACAAACTCATCTGCTAAAACATTTTTCTTTGTATATACACCACGACTTACTCTTTCAATTTTTGTTTCTTTCACAAGCTTGGTAAGATAAGTTCTTGGAATATTATTGTTAACAACATCTTTAGTATTTAGGTATCCATTTCTAAATAATTTTAAAATTTTATTTTCATATCCCATGTTATCACTTTTCCTTTCACGATTAAATTATATCACATTTAATCGTGTTTGGAAATATTTTTTGAAGTTTTTGTATAAAAAAACTATATATATTGTGTATATAGTTCGTTATTTATGATTAACTAAAGTCTTAGATAGAATCTTATTATCTAGTAGGTTTTCTTTTGATATTCCTAGACTAGAAAAGGATTCTAGACTTTCTGTACTTTGATAACTTGATAGTGATTTATCAAATTCATACATAAATTTTTCTTTATCTTTAGTAAACTCTTCGTACATATAGATACTTGCTAAATTACCTAGGGCATATATAAAAGTATTTACGTATGATACACTATCATCTTTATTTGGAAGATTATGATAGTTAGTAGTATTTTTTATTATGTCTAGGCATTTTATTGCTTTTTCATCTTGAATAGTAAGTAAGCCATCAATTAACTCTATATCATCTATTTTTAATATTGCAAGCATTGTACTAAAGTATGTGAATATATCTTTATAGTTATGATCTAGACAGATATTTACACTATCTAAGTACAGTTTGTTTTCTTTTAGATAATTTAAGAATGCAGTTTCAAAGAAGCATGAAGATATTTCATAATATGGAGTTTTATATGCTAGTTGATTAAGAGTGGTATTATTTGACTTGGCATTTATATTCATTTCTACAGAGTGACCAAATTCATGAGCGAGAACTTGTGCTAGATATAAATTCATACCAAAGTTTTCTTCGAGAAAGATATAATTTTTACCTAGTTTTCCTAGTTGAAGTGTTAGTCCTGAATATACTTCTTGTTCTTCTTCATAGTTCAATAGATCAGTTAGGAATATTTCATAGTCTTTATATTTTTTTATAAAATAATCATTATATTTCTTACCAAGATGCTTAGTAAACATATTTAACAGTTCAATTATATTACTTGGATTAATTCTTTTTAGATTACTATGAGGGGTGTTATATCTATAAAAATTAAAGTTAGTTTTATCATATGCATCAAGTACATTTAGAGATAAATTTTTATAGAATTCTTGATCATTTAAGACATTTTCTAAAAAGGATTCCTTGTAAGATAATGCCATATCAGTATATATATTATATATGTCATCATCATTACTCCATATCATTTTACTATTACTAAAGGGATATACTCTGTTATATAGTTCTTCGAAAGATAGTAGATCTGTTGCTACTAGTTTTTTCTTACCTTTAGTATTTGCTCTATTATATATGTTATTCATTTTCTTAAGTTCTTGTGCTAAAATTTTCTTTTCCATTATGTTTCACCTTTTTCAATATAACATATATTTATTTAGTTTAGGTGTTAATTAACCTCTTGTTTACTTCTTTTTAATAATTTCTTACATCTATCAATTAAGTTATTAGCGTATTTATTTTTTAGAGATAATATACCTAGTATTAGAAAAGATATTGAAATAAAGAGTAATCCTAAAATTAAGACAGTAGTTATTATGTTAGTTAAGGATGTGTAAAATAGATTTTCTAGATATTTCATTATAAATAATAATATAGAGAATGCTATAAATATATAAGTGTAATTAATAAAGATATTCTTATGCTTTTGAATTAAGATATTTTTTTCTACATAGTTAATTCTCATTATTAGATATACAATGTATGACACAGAGGTTCCTATAAGTAAGCCGTTTAGTTTATATTTATCTACTAGTAATAGAGATATAATTAGATTAATTATCATACTTATAAATAGTTGTTTTTTACTTTCTTTAAATTTTCCAGATGAGTTTATTAATGATGTTAGGGGTAATGTTATGATTCTTATAAATGTTATTATACTAAATAATGATATGGTAGTATATGGTAAGATATAGTTTTCTTTGTTAATCCATAATGATATAAAACTTCTTATACCTAGTGTGAAGCAGATTATTATAGAAAATGATAGTATAGTAAATAGTATCAATAGTTCCATAAATAAGGGATATACTTTATCAGTTTCATTTTTTACTAAGACATTACCAAATGAACTTACTACAGCATTACTTATTTTAGTAGATACTTCGATTAGATATCTAGTTATAAAGATATAACTAGTATATATACTTACTGTTATGGGTCCTAGAAAGATAAATGATAGTATGGCATCCATGTTATTTAGTATTAGATTATTTATAGTGATACCTGCGATATCATATGTCATTTTAAACATCTTTGTATCTTCATTTTTTACTTGCTTTAAGTATTTATATTTTTTAAAAAGAATAGTTCTTATTATTATTTCTTCGAGTATTTTTGCTAGTAATATTACGATAGATATAGATATTAGATTTTGTGTTTTCTTTACTGCGATAATTAAAAATATATCACATAGTAGTTTTGTTATGTTAAAGATAAGGGAATAGATATATTTACTTTGATCTGCAGTAAAAATAGACTGAGCAGTTTGTCCTACGCCAAAATAACTTATTAAGTAAGATAATGATATTATTAAGTATGTTAAGATTACTTCAAAGCGATATGTTCCTTCGAAATTATAGAATAGATATAGTATTAGGCTTAATAAGAAAGTTAAAGACATTATTACTAGTCCTAGTTTTTTAAAGATTGTTCTACCACCTGTGTATACTCTATTTATGCTTCTTTTGTCATCATTTGCAAAGTGTTTATATAAATAGAAAGTTAGGGCGTCTCCAAAACCTATTTGTGCTAAAAAGACATAGGTTATTATTTGATTTATTGTTTGGTAGTAACCATTACCAATGTCTCCTAAAACACTTATTATTACTCTTACTTTAAATAGTCCTATTACCCCTATTAGAATGTATGGGATAATATCTGTTATCATATTTAAAAATATTTTCTTAGTTCTCATATATAATACCTCTATGATATTATTATAAAATATTACATTAAAAAAAACAACTATTTAGTTGCTTCTTTATTAGTATTTGCTCCTTTATAGAATCCACAGCTAGGACATGCTCTATGAGGTCTTATCATTTCACCACAGTTAGAACATTTAACAAGTCCATTTGCAGTTATTTTATAATGAGTTCTTCTCATTCTTTTTCTTGTTTTACTTATTTTTCTAAATGGAACTGCCATTTTATTTCCTCCTTACTTTTCTAATAATTTAGATAATTCACTGAATGGATTGTTCTTTTCTTTTACTTTAGATAATTCTTCTTCAGTAATAAGTCTCCATCCATCTCCTTCCATGTGTATGTTTCTATTTTGGTCTTTAACTACTTTGGAAGGTACTTCTACTAAGATATTTTCAAATATTACATTAGTTATATCAATACTGTTATTTATTACTTTTGTTGTTTCTTCTAGATATTCATAGATAGTTGTATCAAAGTTATATGGTACTTCTTCTAGTGTTATATCATCACTTAATATCATTGTACCTTTTAGTGAACCTTCTAATAAAAGGTTGCCATCTGCGTCTTTTGATATTTTTGCTTTTAGATATACATTATGTAAGTCTTTAATAGCAGTATTAGTAAGTATAGACTTATCTAAGTTTACTTCCTCTTCTATATTTATACTACTAGTAATATTTGTTAATAGTTTAGTTAAATCAATTATCATGTTATCACCTTTGTTTTTGTAAATTATAGGCTTTATATAAGTTTTTATATAGACACGCTACTGTCATTTGTCCTACTCCTTTTGGTACTGGAGTTATATTGCAAATGTCACTACACTCTTCTACATCACCATAAAGTTTATTATCTATTCTATTTATTCCTACATCTATAACAGTAGAACCATGTTTTATCATGTCTTTGGTAATCATTCCTTTTTTACCTACTGCAGATATTAGTATGTCAGCATTTTTAGTTAATTCTTTTAAATTCTTTGTTTTAGAATGACATAGTGTTACAGTAGCATTATTATTTGTAAGAAGTAATGATATAGGTTTTCCTACTAGGTTACTTCTTCCTACTACTACTACATTTTTTCCTTCGACATCTATATTGTAAAAGGAAAGTATTTCCATTATTCCTAATGGTGTACATGGTACTAAAGTATCTTTATTATGTGCTAAACGTCCCATATTTATATCTGTTAGGCCATCAACATCTTTTAGATAATTAACTTTGTTTTGGATAGTTAATTCGTTTATGTGTGATGGTAAGGGCATTTGTACTAAGATACCATTAACATTTGTGTCATTATTATATTTTTCTATTAAGTTAATTAAAAATGCTTCAGTTACGTTACTATCTAATTTTTCATGTATAAAGTTTACATTTAGTTCGTTTGCAGTTTTTTCTTTTTGTTTAACATATACATTTGATGCAGGGTCATCTCCTACTTGTATTACTACAAGAGTTAGTTTATCATTTAATTTACTTATTTTATCTTTTAAATTAGAAATAGTTTTTTCTTTTATGGTTTTACATTCTAAAATCATATTATCACCTACTTAAAAGATTATTATTAGTAAGCATCTACATTAATTACAACTTTTTTATTGTCATTTATGTATGAACTTGCTTGAACTATAGTTCTTATGGCGTTTATTGTACGTCCTTCTTTTCCTATTACTCTACCTAGTTCTTCACTTGGTACCATAACTTCAATTTGAACTGTATTTTCTTCGTCACTATCAAATTCTTTAACGCTTACGCTTTCTTCATCTTTTACTATTTTTTTTACTATTGTTTCTGTTAGTTTTACTAAATTCATAACAATACTCCTACTTTCCTTGTTTCATATCATGATATTTTTTCATGATTCCAGCTTTACTTAAGATGTTTTTAACTGTATCTGTAGGAATTGCTCCGTTTTGAAGCCATTTAATAGCAAGTTCATCGTCAATTTTGATGTTGTTTTCTTTTTCTAATGGATTATATGTTCCAATTAGTTCAATGTATGCTCCATCTCTTTGCTTTCTTGAATCTGCTACTACGATACGATAGAAAGGCGCTTTCTTTGCTCCCATTCTTTTAAGTCTCATTTTTACCATAGTCTATTCCTCCTCACTGGATATAATGATAACACAAATAAATTAGGTTGTCAACCTTTTTGTGTTACATTTTAGTTAGAATAGATGTTTTGGGGAGGGATATAGGAAAAAGTCTTAAAGAATTAGTATTAACCTAGTGCTTTATGACCTTTAGTTTTTTATAGATTTTAGATTAGTTTGCTATAGAGAGAGTGGCGCGAGTTGAAGAACTACCGTCAAAACCTTCAGATGAACTAAAACTAAAAATACCATACACCGCAGTTGGACTAAGGCTTGTTCCATAATTGCCACCACGAATAAACCAAGGTTCACTAGTAGGAAATGATGTATAGTTATTATTCCAACCTCCTCTTGATGACTTTTTATATGCAACCACTTCGGCAGTTGTATCTCCTAATCTTGCTCTATTATATGCTTCTTGGTCGTAATTTGATGTTCCATATGCATATGGTATAAGATATTTTGCAGTATCTGTACTGTATGTAAAGTTTGAACCGGCACTTCGTGCATAATATGTATATGTTGTTCCACTTGCACTTGACTCGTTACCCATTACGTATTCCCATGCTCCTCCAGACATATCATATACTCCATATATATTACCTGTAGTAGACGCTGTTTGTCCTAGTGTTGTATTATAAGTATTACATGTTGTCCCAAAACTTGTACTTCCGTTTTCTATTGGTCCACATCCTGTCATTGTTGTACCATATTCTTCTTCTCCATATCTATTATTTTGTACTTCTGCACAACTTCCATTTGTACATCTACCATATTTTGAATGTGCAAGATATGCTACTACTCCCCATTCCATATTAGTAAGCATATGTGAATCAACATTTGTTCTTGATGTAGGTAGTCCATATATATTACTTTCCTTTTGCATATCGTATATTACTTTCCAATAGTTAGATAGTGTGTTTTTTCTCCATGACATTGCATTTGGTAGTATTCTAGGTGTTAATGATGTAGTATTTCCTCCGCCACTTGATGGCGAAACCTCGCCATCACTTGACAGCTCAAATTTTCCCATCCAAAATCCTGTTAGTTCTTGATTACCTAATGTAAATGCAGGATGAGTATAATAGTCTCCATTACTTCCTGTACACGTTTCGTTTGGACTTCCTGCATCACTTGATGGTGATGCATAACTATATGTACAACTTATTGTACCGGTTGAATCAGTACCATTTTCAAAAACTATATCTATACCTTCAGTTTGTGCATTATAACTTTGTGTTCCTATTACCTTATCTTTATTCCATACCTTATACTTATATCTTGGTATCCATACATAGAACGCTAATATATCTTCATCCTCAATTGTTGTTCCTACAGAAGCATTTTGATAACTATTACGATTAGTAGATGTAACAAGTACTGCATTCGCCCATTTCTTTTGTTCATAGTTATACCATCCATAAACAGATGATAAACACTCAGTATCTGCTTTAACCCATGTTGATGTAGATTCATCATATACTACTGGTATTAAAGAATCAATTAAAAGAGGAGCATTTGGTTTCTCACTAAGATAATTAATTTCACGGCATTCTTTAGGTAAATCAATCATAATATTTTCATTATAAGGTACAACAATATTAATACCATAATCTAATGTAGAATAATTAGTGTATGCTGAAATAGTAATATTAATTACTTTATCATTACTATCCAATTCCAAATCAATATCACCTAAAGTTAATTTATCACTTATTTTTTTTGAAAAATCCCCATAAGTAATAACATTATCGTCACTTAATATTAGTTGTTTTTTAACAACACTCTCCCCATCATTAAAAGTAAAAGTATAATTCTTACTACTATTTTGTGTAATCATAACTA
>OIYG01001281.1_pt1 | contig 19537 bp, 16 predicted proteins | sample 1587861 | NCBI WGS metagenome assembly OIYG01 (sample SAMN03283272) | human gut metagenome | biome: human-associated habitat; material: feces | host: Homo sapiens | place: Peru | collected 2012 | reverse complement strand
CTCTTTTTAATTTACTGTTTTTTTATTGATGTCTCTAAATTAGGGTTCACATCATCATTTATCTGTTTATTTTTTTAAAAAATACTTTTAATTTTACCAACCAAAAATACTATATCATCACATTTTTTTATAGCAACTGTTTTAAATATTGCTTTACCACCTACAGTTAAAGATGAAATAATACTTGAAACTAAAATACTCGATAAAACAGTATTTCCTATAATGCTAGATAATGAAATTGCAACCATAGCACCCATTCCACCACTAACTATACCACATATATCTCCAATAACATCGTTACATAAACTTGCAACTTTAACTGAATTTTTTATTATACTTAATGCTTCCTTTGAACCTTTTATTTTTTTAGATGACTTAGCATGAAACGTTGCTTCATTACTAGTTAAACTAGCAGTACCTATCATATCAAATATTATACCTATCACTATAACTAATAATGTTATTAATATCATTACAAAAATATTTGCTCTACTTGAAATTACATTCGATACAAAACTAAATGCTAATGATAGAAAAAAAGTCATTAAAAAAACTTTATATATCCAGTTATTTTTCTTCATTCAATACACCCCTTATATAAAGTTTGGAAAATTTTGTATGGTATGTTATAAATTAATTTTACGGCTTTGGTCGAGTTGAATTTCTCTATTCCCTATCCCTCAGTTACCCTTAGGCGATTTCTCTTTATAAGGAAATAATTAAAAGTTGCCTATTTAATTACTCGATTACCACTTAGTCCGCACCTCAAACCTTATAACTTGACACGCTAGAAGTTTTCCTTGACACAACTAACCTATTCTTATTCGCTTTTGCAACTATATTTTCATAACTAATATCTTTAATCCCATATAGCCACGCACGACATGCACTTTTTTGTATTTCGTAACGCAATATAAGGAGTTAAATTGTATGCCATTACAACCGTCCTTAAATTTTAAATTATATATTCACCCCAACTTGGGCAGAAGAAGCAAATATACAAAGTGTCATTTGTACAATTGATGGATTTTTAGCCCCATCTTCAAATAGTGTTTATGACTAGCATAATGCACCACACGTATATAATTATAGCAAATATTTTTGTTTTTGTCAAAAAATCATTTACTCATTATATATTATTCAAAAATTTTTTGTTTAGAATAAACTTTTTTATTAACATATTTAAGAATATTTTCATTTAATACTATAGGTGAAATAAATGAATATTTTTTATGAGTTAAATCCTGTATTACAATCTTTATTAGCATGTATTTTTACATTTCTTATTACAACATTTGGTTCAGCAAGTGTATTTCTATTTAAGAAAGTAAATAAGACTTTATTAGATTCATTCTTAAGTTTTAGTGCAGGCGTAATGATAGCAGCGACATTTTTTTCTCTAATTAATCCAGCAATAAATATGTCAACAAAATTAAATTTAACACCAATATATGTTTTATTAGTTGGTATATTAGGAGGTACACTTCTATTATTTGTTGGAGATAAAGTATTTGAGAAAAAAATGAAATTATCTTCTGAACGAAAAAGAATAAGTTTATTAATCTTTTCAATAACGTTACATAACATTCCAGAGGGAATGGCGATTGGTGTAGCATTCGGTTCAATAATATACGGTTTAGATGGAGCTACAATAGGAGCTGCTATAACTTTAGCGCTTGGTATAGGTATCCAAAATTTTCCAGAAGGAAGTGCAATAAGTTTACCACTTTTAACCAGTGGTATGTCAAAAACGAAATCATTTCTTATAGGTAGTTTATCAGCAATTGTAGAACCTATCGCAGGCGTAATTGGTGCATTATTAGTGTTAAAAATGAATACAATTCTTCCCTACTTATTATCTTTTGCAGCAGGAGCAATGTTATATGTAGTAGTTGAAGAAATAATACCAGAAAGTCAAAATACAGAAAAAAAAGACCTTATGGCCTTTATAACAATATTAGGTTTCTCACTTATGATGACTCTAGATATTGTTTTAGGATAAAAACTAAATTTAGTTTTTATTTTTTAATATTCATTATCTAAATATATTTCTACATGACCAGAGAATGTTCTTCCTTGATCTTCATTTTGTTTTCCGCCAGTTCCTTGTAATTTAAAGTCTATAGCATATTCTTGAACAGCACCAGGTGCTATTAATATTTTTGTTGCGATTGGAGCAGTTTCTTTTGGAGCAGTTCTGAAATCAAAGTTTGCACCATTTCTAGTACTAGCTATTTTATATTTAAAGTTATCTGTAACATAATCATTTAATGTAACAACCCATCTCAAATTATATGAAATCCATAAATTAGATTTATTAGTAACTTTAAATCTTTTAGTTGGAATATCTTGAATATAATTTGGTTGATCATCAGGATATATATCTGTTATAAATACAGTGTTTTGATCTTCATACTCTAGAATTAATTCTCCAGATTTTATAGATAAATCTTTATTACCAACATTAGTACTGCTTCCACTATTAACAGGATTAACGTTTTCTAATTCATCACTCTTCAAACAGTATTCATCACATTTTAAATCGTTGTTTGTATCACAATGTAAGTCACATTTCATATCACCATTCATATCAAAATTTAAATCTGGTCTCCCATCACCATCAGTATCGATTTCCATATCGGCAATTCCATCACCATCTAAATCTAAATTAATATCTGGCCAACCGTCATCATTTGTATCACAATTAAGAATACATTTACCATTTTTATCTTTTTGATTAATAAGGTTAAAATCTGGTTTGCCATCTTTATTTCTATCTATATTAAATACTGCTTTTCTATTTCCTTTATAATCAACATTTAAATTAGGTTTATCATCTCTATTAGTATCAATATTAATTTCTGCTTTTCTATCACCATTTAAATCTAGATTCAATTCAGGTATTCCATCACCATCTATATCTTTATTTAAATTTTTTACAATAGAATAGTCTATCCATTTATAACTAGCCCATAATATAGCAAGCAATAAAAGTGTAAAAAATAACACCATTAAAAACAAATGTCTATTTCTATATGTTTTTATTATTATTTCATCATCTTTTTTTTGTACTAAAACACCATATGGTAAATGTATTTTATTATTTTTAGGATCACAAGTTAATTTTATACATCTTAAAGAATATTTTCTTAAAGATTCTACTTCTTTACCATCATATATTTTATTAAAAACATCTTCAAAATATTTTTCCTGTTTTTCTACACTTAATTTTTCTAACTCTTCTATTTTTATTGTTTCAGTTCTAACATCATATCTACTTAAACGAGTTGTATCTAATCTTTTATTATTTTTCTTAGATTTATTAGTATCCTTCATACGTTAACTCTCCTTATTATCAATTATACTTTATAATAAAAAAAAAAACAATATAAGAAAATATATTTTTAACTTTCTTTATTATTTTTTTCTTCTATTTCTTTGTTCTTTACATAATGTATACCATTTAAACTATTATTTAAATAATTAAAATAATTATTTTTAATAGCTAAACTACTCATTTTTATTTTTGTATCTATATTATTATTTATTTCTTTTAATTCTTCTATAGAATATGTTTTATCACTAAAATATTCTATACTAGCTCTACTTGCATTATAATATGCATATTCATTTTTCCAACTTCCATCAGCAAAAACTACCATAGAATTATAGTCTTTACTTAATAAGTCAGTTCCCATATAAAGTCTTGGATCATATTCTAAATCAAAAAGGTTAGCAACCGTAGGTAATAGATTTATATAAGATGTATATTCTTTATATGTTTTGCTTTCAATATCTTTATTATATATAACAAACGGTACTCTTTCATTTTCATAATCAACATTAGTATCATAGTCTAATACCGTATTAATTGTATCAGTAGATAATCCATAAGGATAATGATCTCCATACATAACTATTACTGTATCTTCAAGTATTCCTCTTTCTTCTAATCCATCAAGTAATATTCCTAATGCATTATCAAGTATTTTTAATTTAGATTTATATCTTTTTAAGTCAGTTCTAATATCTCTATCTTCATATAATTCTAAATATTTATCACCTTCTATAGATGAATAGTAATAAGGTTGATGAGAAGATACTGTAGTTAACCATGTCATAAAACGTTCACTATTAACATTATCTATAAGTTCTAAAACTTTTTCCATAAAGTCTTCATCACTTGCCCAATTCTTATAGATATTAGAATATTCTATACCTAATTTATCAGCACCATAATATACACTACTACCCATATTAGTATGTATTTCATTTCTGTAATAATAGTGTTCTGTATAATCATGTGCACTAAATGTATAATAACCTTTATTATTAAATAAGTTAAATATTGCTTCAAAGTAAGTATTTTTTCTATAATTATTTGCAGTACAAGTATTATATATTGAAAATAAACTCGTCATACCACTCATTTCATTATTTCCAGTACTACAACTATTTCTAGGACTATAATTATTTTCCCAATGCCATCCTTCACTATACATTTTATAGAAATTAGGATAATCTTCTTTATTTATTATAATATCATTTACACTCTCTAACATAATAACAATTAAATTTTTATCTTTAAATAATCCAGTACTTTGATTAGTATCTGTTATTTTATTATTTATAAAATAATTATTTAAAGTATTATAAGTATCATTAGTTTCATTGTTGATTAATTCTTCCCATTTGCTATCATCAAATACTCTAGTATTATTTTCTTTATCATAATCTTTCTTAGTCGTTTCCACTTCATACTTAACATTTTGTTTTACTGGAAAGAAATAATTATTTACATCTATTAAACCATATGTTGTAATTCCAAATTGTTTAACAGATATACTAGGTACACTAGGATTAATAAATAAATTTTTATTTGATACTGTCTGTAATTTATTTTGCATAAAAGGTACATATAATGTAATTAAATATAAATTAGATATTATAGTAATTAATAATATATTCAAACTTATCTTTTTTAAATATATTTTTTTATTTTTATAGTTATAGTTATTTTTATTCATATTTATATTAAATTTATTTATTATTTTTTTATCAAAAAATATATAATATATTACTAATAACAAAAAAGGTAACATAGTAAAATAATAATACCATTTAAAACTTAATACAAATTCTCTTATGTAATCTATTACAGCACCTAATTGACTAGAAGTACCTAGCGACATATAAACTCCTATAAAATTATTAAATCCAGTCTCTGCAAATGCATAAATAGATACAACAAATATAAAAAACATATTAATATATTTATGTATTTTTTTATTAATAAAATATAATATATTTGATAATACTAAACTAATTATAAAACTAGACAAAACTATTCTAATAGTAGAATAATCTATAATATTAAAGAAATTAACTATTTTAAATATAATTTCTAACATAACTAAACATATAAAATTAATAATTGTATTTACAAAGATATTCTTATTTATATACTTCTTCATATCTTTTATCTACTCCTTTTTAGTAACATTATCTATAATATAACAAAATCAATAATAAGTCCATAAGACATAATTAATTTTATATAATTTTTATGAATAATTAATGAATTTCAATATATTTTACACTAAAAAATAATATTTGTTTATTGATATTATCACATATAAAATGTATAATAAATTTAAATGTTGAATATAATAAGTTGGTGAAGTTATGAAAGTTAAGATAGCTAAAAGTTTTAAAGATAAATTATTAGGTTTAATGTATCAAAAGAATATAGATTATGGTTTATTAATTACTAATTGTAAAAGTATTCATACGTTTTTTATGTTAGAAAATATTGATGTTTTATTATTAGATAAAAATAATAGAATACTTATGATTAATAGAAATGTTAAACCAAATAAAGTATTAATATTTAATAATAAAAATAAAATAAATATATTAGAACTTCCAAATAATTCATCAATTAATTTAAAAGTAAATGATATTATTGATATAAATAATTTAAATATATAAAAACTGTAAGTACATATTAGTATTTACAGTTATTTTTTTATATTTCATCAGGTACTTCAATTGCAAGTATATTTAACAAATACATATTAGTTTCATAAACTAAATTAGTTAAAGTAATATAGCTTTCTTTTTTATCTGAATCAGTTTCATTATTAACATTTATATTTGAATAAAACGCATTATAACTATTAGTTAATTTATATAAATATTCACATATATCATTTAAACTTCTTTCATTAAATGATTTTAACATTATGTTTCTTAAATTTAATAAATTCATTATTATATTTCTTTCTTCATTAGTACTTATTTTTATATATTTATTAGGTTTAATATCACATTTATTAATTAATGATTTCATTCTAACTGTATTATATAATATATAAGGACCAGTTTTTCCATTTATATCACTAAATTTTATTGGATCAAATATATAATCAGTACTTCTACTAGGAAGTAAATCCCCATATTTTATGGCAGCTAGCGCTAATTTTAAAGCTACATTATCTTTTTTACTTTCTGGTATATTATCTTTAATAACTTTCTTAGTTTCATTTTTTACAAGTTCAATTAAATTATTTAAGCTCATTACTCCACCATCGCGTGTTTTAAATGGCTTACCATCTGGACCATTCATTGTTCCAAAACCATACCATTCAAGTTCTACTGATTTAGGAATTATATTTGTTTTATATGCAGCTCTAAATGCTTCTATAAAATGTAATTCTTGTCTAATATCTGTTAAATATATCATTTTGTTAAATTTAAATCTTTTAATTCTAGAATAAAGTGTTGCAAGTTCAGTTGTGTCGTATAATACTCCACCATTACTTTTGATAAGTATAACTGGTGGAATTTCTCTTGTATCTGTTTCTTCTTTAACATTAATAACAGTAGCACCATCACTTATTTCTGTATAATTATTACTTATTAAATAATCTAAAAGAGGCTTAATATATGGGTCTGCATCATATTCTCCTTCCCATAAATCAAATTTAGCTCCTAAAAGTGTATATACTCTTTTAATATCGTTAACAGATAATGTATAGAAAGTTTTCCATAAATCATAAATACCTTTTTCTCTATTTTGAAGTCTTGTAGTAAAATCTCTTGCTTCTTCTAAATAATTTTTATCTTCTTTAGCACGCATACTAGCATAAGGATATATTTCATTTAGTTCTTCTAAAGTTATAGGACATTCTGTTGGGTAAGTACCATCATAATCTTCATCAAAGAATACTAATTCAGGATACCTTTTAGAAAGTTCACATATGATAAGTCCCATAGGTCTACCCCAATCTCCTAAATGGACATCACTAATTGTTTTATATCCAACACTTTCACATAATCTTTTTATTGCCTCACCAATATTAGGGCTTCTTAAATGACCAGCATGTAATTCTTTAGCAACATTAGCACCACCATAATCTAAAAATATCACTTCATCCGTATCTATATGATATGTATTAACTTTAAAATTATTTGTTACATCATTTATATAATTTACTAATAATTTATCACTTAAAGTTAAGTTTATAAAACCAGGCCCAGCAATATTTACATCTTTAAAATAATTAGTTTTATTTAAACTATCAACTATTTCTACTGCAATATCTCTAGGATTTTTTTTATATAAACTAGCAAGTTTCATACATCCATTATATTGATAATCACCTAAATCAGGTCTATTAGATACATTTAATTTAACATCATCTTCATATCCTAATTTAGTTAAGATATTTTTTAATTTATTTTCTAAAAAAACTATAATATTCATAAAATATTTTCCTCTCAATAAAAGTATTATAACATAAACAAGAAAAAAAGTGTAAACATATTACACTAATTAGCTTTCGTAGTTGTAGTACTTGTAGTAGTACTAGTATATTTTTTAGTTCCAAGTATATTATCTAACTTAATCTTTGCTTCATTAACTGTTTCAACATCAGGATTCATAACATATGCTTTGCTTCTTCCTGTTGAATAAGTAACATTACTAGAATCAGTACCATTTACTGAATATGATTCTATATCCCAACTTGAATTATCTTTTATTTGTTTTTTTATTAATTTTGTAATTGCTTTTTGATCAACGTTAGTTATTACTGAGTCACTTACACTACTTAATAAACTATTATATTTTACAATTATTGATGGACTAATTGCTTTATCAATAATTGATTCAAGTACTAACATTTGATTATTACCTCTATCTCTATCTCCACCAGCTAAGGTATGTCTTGTTCTAGATAATGCTAATGCTTGTTCTCCATTAAGTTTTTGTCTACCTTTCTTAAGACATATTTGTGCACTACTAGTTCTTGATGAAGTTTGTTCACAGAAATTAACTGGTACATCAACAGTAATACCATCTAATTTATCTACTATATTTATAAATGTTGTAAAATTAACTCTAGCATAATAATTAATTTTAACATCATATAAATCTTCCAAAGTACCTACTGATTCTTCTATTCCATATACACCAGCATGAGTTAATTTGTCCATAGCTTTCTTACTATGTAATTTAACATAATAATCACGAGGTGTATTTATCATAAGTATTTTTTTATCTTTAGGATTTACTGCAACTAGTATATTAACATCACTTCTTGCTTTAGTAGCAACTTTACCATTAGTATCAATTCCACTTATATAAAATACAAAATTATCTTTACTTACATCAACATCACTCTTTAAAGTTTTAACTTTACTTGTAACATTAAACGTATAAATCTTTTTCAAATTATTATATTCGCTATTATCTTCTTTAATTACATCAACATTTGAATCAAGTGCTAAAACAGCATCACTCTCTTCATTTATAACAGAATCCAATGACTCACCAACATTTTCATATTCTGACATATTAAATTCTATTTTATTAGAAAGTTTATCAATTGCTTTTTTAGTTTCTTCATCATCCTTATTTGAAACACTAATTATCTTATCGCTTAAATCATCTATTTTTTCATATTTAGAATCTTTTAATACATATACAGAATAACTATCATGTCTTATACCAGAATCAAATATATTATTAAAGAAATCTATTGTTCCATATGAATAAAAACATACTAAAGTAAATAAGATAATTAAAATTATACTAGGTATAGAAACTACAATCTTTATCCATTTCTTTAATCTTTTATTATTAAGTAATTTAAATAATAAAAATATTAAAAGTCCTCCACCTATTATAATAATAGATAAATAATTAACAGGTAATACCTCAAAATATATTAAAAATATTGTAGAAAGTATTGCTGCAAATAGTAAAAGATATGATACTATTTTAAAAAATGTATTATTCTTCTTTTTCTTCTTCGTCATTATTAATTTCACCCTTATTTTCAATAACTTCTTTTGTTCCATTTCCATAAGTTACTTCTACTTGTATTCCAATTACATATCCATATTTATTATATGCAGTAATTAGTCTTGTATCTTTTATTGATTTGCTAACATATTTAGAAAAATCTATTGCAGAAGTTTCTTGTAACATACCTTCAAATTCTAAAGAATCTTCATTTATTGCTTTTTCTAACTTAACAAATAGAACATGGTTTATTTTATCATCATTTATACTATTAGTATAGTATTCTAAATCACTTGACATTGTATTTGACACATTTTCATCATCAGTAACTGTTACATTAACTTTTTTAGTTACATAGTTACCAGCACTATCACTAACTTTAACATTTATACTATAGTTCCCTACATTTTTTAATTTATCATAATCACTTTCATTTATTAAAGCAACATTACAAGGTAAGGATTTATCTATACAACTTAACATTAAATTATTAATATTAAAATCTTCTTTACTACTAATAACAACATTATCATTAAAAACTACTTCAGGTTTAGTTTTATCAACTACATTAATATATCCAGTTTTAGTATGCTTATTATATTTTACTTTATAACTATATTTTCCAATTGTATTAACATCTACACTATCTAAATATAGTTTATATTCATTTGCATATCTTTTACCATTTATTAAATAATCATTAACATCTTTACTTAAAGTATCTCCAAGTTCGATAGTAACGTTTTTTAATTTAATTGTATGTTGCTTTTTATAATATATAGAAACGCCACCTAAAATACCAATAATAAAAAGAAATAACATACATTTTAAAAATAAATGTTTATGTTCTGGTTCTTCATAATAAAAATCATTCATAATTATATCCACCTAGCAAAATAAATATTTCTAGTATACCCTTCTTCATATTTTTGAAATAAGCTTATTAAAGCATCCACAATACTTTCCATAATATTAGTACCTCTAGCAACTTTTATATTTAAAACACCTTGTTTTATTTCTTTTCTAAAACTATAATCATCAACGTATTTTCCTAATATTAAATCTAACTCTCTTACTTTATCTAAACTTTCTTTATTTTTAATATCTATATTAAATATATAATCTTCATAAACACTTATTAATTTATCAGTTACATAATCACTTTCTTCTATATCAAAATTCTTAATTTTATAAAAATTAGGACAATTATTTATAATTACTTTATTTTTCTTCATAAATTATCTACCTTTCATTATATAACTAAATTATATTACATTTTCAAAAAAAAGTCGAATAAAAACAATTGATTAATGAAAAATTAATTTTACTTCCAAAATTTTGGGCATTTTACTTCCAAGATTTGGGGTAAAATAAAAAAGATAGTAAAAACCATCTAATTTTTAAATTCAAAAATATAATTATCTATCTTTACTTCATCTCCACGTTTTGCACCCATTTTTTCTAAATCATCTTCGATTCCCATACCTTTTAGTTTTCTAGCAAAACGTGCTACACTTTCATCTTCAGTAAATCTTGTCATAGAGAATAATTTTTCTATTTCTTTACCCTTTATTATCCATAAATCGCCTTCTCTAATAATAGTATAAGGTTTTTCATCATTAAATTTATATAAAACATGAGAAGCATATTCTTCATCTTTATAAAGTTCTACAGTTTCAGTATTTTCAACTATATCAGCAAGTCTCATAACTAAAGTTTCAAGACCTTCTTTCATTATGGCAGATACTTCATATATTTCTTTATCAGGATATTTTTTTCTAAACTCCTCTAAATTTTCTTTAGCCCCTTCAATATCCATTTTATTAGCAATTATAATACTAGGTTTATTAATTAATCTTTCATCATAATTTTTAAGTTCATCATATATTTTTTCATAATCACTTATTGGATTTCTTCCTTCAAATGAACCCATGTCTATAACGTGAGCAATAACTTTAGTACGCATTGCATGTCTTAAAAATTTATCACCTAAACCTACACCAGCACTTGCACCTTCTATTAAACCAGGTAAATCAGCCATTACAAAGCTTCTACCGTCCTTTAAATTTACTACACCTAAATTTGGACTTAATGTAGTGAAATGATATGCTCCTATCTTAGGCTTACAAGAACTTATCATGCTAATAATTGTACTTTTACCAACACTAGGCATACCTACTAATCCTACATCAGCAAGCATTTTAAGTTCACATTTTATTAATTTTTCTTCACCAGGTTCACCTAATTCACTCATCCTAGGGGCAGGTACTTCATGTGTTGCGAAAGCACGATTTCCTCGTCCACCACGACCACCTTTTGCAACAACTACAGATTCATTTTCACTAGTCAAGTCAGCAATTATAAGACCAGTTTCCATATCAGTTATAGTAGTTCCTAGTGGTACTTTAATAATTACATCATCACTATCTTTACCATTTCTATCGCTACCTTTACCATTAACACCTTTTTCACCTTTTATATGTTTCATCATTTTTAAATCTATTAAAGTTTTTAAACCTTTATCAGTAGTAAAAACAATATTTGCACCATGGCCACCATTACCACCATTAGGCCCACCCATTTCTACAAATTTTTCTCTCCTAAAAGATGTACAACCATCTCCACCTTTTCCAGCTTCTACTTTCAAAGTTATTTCATCTACGAACATAATATCAGTCCTTTCAAAAAAAATATTTTATCATATTAACTAATTTAATTCAATTATAGTTTCACCAATATTAAACATATCTAAATAATATCTTTTAACTCTTTTATCATTTTTTAATATGAAGTGAAGCTCATCTTTAACTATTCCTTCACCCTTACCATGTACAATAACAATTTTCTTATTACCTAACTTAATATTATCATTTATAAAATCTGTTACAACATATTTAACCATATCTCTACTATATCCATGCAAATCTATAGTAGGTAAAATATTTAAAAAAGGATTATAACTCATGAATTATTATCCTCTATTTTATTCTTAGGCATATCAAAAGTTTCTATACTATTAGTTTGATTATTTATACTAGAATTATTACTTTGAGAAACTATATTTTCAACTTTATCTGTTTCTTTAGAAACATCATTTACATTATTTTTAGATACTGCACTATTTACGTTATTAGTATTAGTAATTACACTATTAACATTGTTATTAGTTACTACATTAGTAGCACTATTATTAATATTATTATTATTAATTCTAGATTTATATTCATTTAATACATTACTAACCACTTCATATTGAGGTATATTTAAAATCATATCTAATTCATTCTTACTTTCTAACATAACTTTATTAGTACATTTGATACTTTCTTCTATATTATTAGTATTTATTAAGAAATATATTAAAATAGAATTAAATACGTTCTCTTTATTTTTTAAATGACTATTAACATTTTTTATAATTCTTACTTCATCATCTACACAATATAAGTAATCAAAATTATCTAATCTTATAATTAAATTAGATTTATACATATCAATATATTTTTGAAATAAACTAACCATTACTTTAGGTTTATTTAAATTATTATATATTCCTGTAGCATTAGTTGCAAAAGAAAGATTTACAATAACATATTTACATTTATTTAGATATACTGATGATTCATTAGTAAATTTATTTGATATATATATTAAATTAGCATTAGGATAATTATTAATAGCAGCCATATTAGCACCGTAATCATTATCATCCATAACAATTACATCAGGAATAAATTCATATTTATATTTCATTAAGTTTGTTTTTATTGAATTTTCTAATATATTAGTAAAAGTATTTGTTTTCATATTATATATTTTATAGTTAACTTCACTATGTTCTTTATAACTTACTTCAACGTATTTAGTATCTATATTATATTTATTAAGTATTTCTTTTACTTTATTACCTATACTATCTTCACCTATCATACCTGTATAGTATGTCTCTATTCCATATTTTCCTAATGCTATTGCAGTTAAATTTCCTACACTATTCATAGTTTTTATAGATTCATTTATATAAAAATTATCACCATCTTTTGGAAATTCATTAAGTGGTATTATTATATCGTATATAGGTTTGCTAATAACTAATGTTTTCATAACCATCTTCCTATTCTATTTCAATTATAATTTATATATAAGAAAAAAACAAGTATTTTTCTACCTGCTTTTCACCATTAGAATACAATATTTAATTTGCTTTTTAGTTATTTTTAAAATATTTAGTTATGTTCTTTATTTCTTTTTTTATTTCTTTTTGTTTTTCTTTATTAACTTTTATCAATATTTTATTATATTTATTTATTAAATAATCATAATACAGTTCTCTATTTATCATATTCCTAGTACCAAATTTTAACTCTTCTAAGCTATATTCTTTATATCCTCTTATAAAGACTATATTAATATATAATTTATTATTAACTATTATTACTTCTTCTTTATCAATTATAAAACCTATTTTAATTATTTCTTTTCTAAGTAAATAATAATCTTTATTAGATTGTATAATTAATTTATTTATTTTATTTAAATACTTATTATTTAATATATCAATTATTGTATTACTGCCCATTCCAGAAATAATAACAGTATCTATATCATCATTAGAATTTAAAACTTCTAATCCATTACCACATCTAGCATAAATTTTATCACTTAAATTATATTTATTAATATTATTAATACCTTGCATCAAAGCATTTTTACTTACATCACTTACTATAACCTTATTTACAATATTATTTTTTACTAAATATATATCAAGTAATGCATGATCACATCCAATATCTATAATTTTATTATTTCTGTTAACATATTTTGTTAATGATTTTAATCTTTCATCTATCATATTAATCATTCATAAAATCTTTTAATTTTTTAGCACGAGATGGATGTCTTAATTTTCTTAATGCTTTTGCTTCTATTTGTCTTATTCTTTCTCTAGTTACATTAAATCTTCTACCAACTTCTTCTAATGTATAACAAGTGCCATCAATAAGTCCAAAACGTAATTCTAATACTTGTTGTTCTCTAGGTTGTAGTGTTTCTAATACTGATTTTATTTCTTCTTTTAATATTTCGTTAGATGCATATTCTTCAGGGCTTAAACTACTTTCATCCTTTATGAAATCTCCCAAATGTGAATCATCTTCTTCTCCAATAGGGGTTTCTAGTGATACTGGATCTTGACTTATTTTAATAACTTCTCTTACTTTTTCAACAGTAATATCCATCTTTTCAGCTAATTCTTCTTCTGTTGGTTCACGATTTAATTCAAGTGTCATTTGTCTTTGAATACGTGACATTTTATTAATTGTTTCTACCATATGTACTGGAACACGTATAGTTCTTGCTTGATCTGCTAAAGCACGTGTAATTGCTTGTCTAATCCACCATGTAGCATAAGTTGAAAATTTATAACCTTTATCATAATCGAATTTTTCAACTGCTTTCATTAATCCAATATTTCCTTCTTGTATTAAGTCCAAAAATAATAATCCTCTACCCACATATCTTTTAGCAATAGATACAACTAAACGTAAATTAGATTCTGCTAAAAGTGCTGCTGCCTCTTCATCTCCGTTAGCAACTTTAATACTAAGTTCCATTTCTTCCTCAGTAGATAATAAACTTATTCTACCTATTTCTTTTAAATACATTCTAACAGGATCATTAATATTCACATCTTTAGTAATATCTTCATCACTTAATATCTCTACTTCACTAGCTTTCTTAGCGTCTCCATTAGCTTCATCTTCACTAGCAATAATTTCAATACCATTACTAACTAATTTATTATATAGTTCATCTAAAGTATCACTATCAACTTCTAACCCTTTTAAAGAATCAGCTAATTGTTCATAAGTAACATATCCCTTTCCCTTACCTATCTTAATTAAATCTTTTTCTCTTTCTTCTAATGTTTTTATATTTCCTACCATATCTAACACTCCTTCTTTTTCATACTAGTAATCAATTCCATTAATTCTTTTTTTCTATTTATATCAGTAACATTTTTAAGTTCTAATTTTAGTTTATTTATTTTATTTTCTATCATCCATTTATTAACTATAGAAATGTATCCATCAAATTCTTCTTCACTCATTTCTATATCATTATTATGATTAGAAATAATATTTTTTATAATATCTTCTTTACCATTATTTATTTCATAACTTATAAAATCTGCTAAATTAATAGTATTATTAATTATTATATAAGCTTGTATATCTTTTTCTATATCAAAATAACTACTATCAGGTATATAATTTAATTTTTTTGTAAATATCTTAGCATATTTTACATTATTCATCATATAATATAATATTTCTTCAACAGCTCTAATATTTTGTTTTTGTTTTTTAGTTATTTTCTTTGTCTCAACTATAACTTTTTTTTCACTAGGAATAATTTTATTTAATAATATATTTTTATCTATATTATATTCTTCACTTAATTTATTTATAGTAACATTTTTTAATATATCATCATCACTTTTATTTAATTCTGTAATGACATTATTTATATAGTCTGTTAATTCATCTGCATTATTTAAATTTTTATTACTTTTTAAATAATTTATTTTAAAATCAAATAAGTTTATTGCATGATTTATTACATCTTTATATGAATCTATACCATATTTTAATATATATTCGTCAGGATCTTTTGCTCCATCTAATTTAATTACACTTACATCAATACCATTAGATTTTAATATTTCACCATTTGTAAGTGCAGCATTTATTCCTGCTTTATCACTATCCATATTAAGCACTACTCTAACATTTAATTTTTTTATTAAATGTACATGCTCTTTAGTCAATGCTGTTCCCATAGTTGCAACTACATTCTTTACTCCACTTGAATAAATTCTTATTGCATCCATTTGTCCTTCACAAATAACAATATATTTCATTTTTTTTGCTTCTATAACAGCTCTATGATAATTAAATAATGTTTCTCCTTTTTTAAATATATAAGTTTCTCTAGTATTTACATATTTACTATCTGCTTCACCATTATATATTCTTCCACTAAAACCTATTGGTTCTCCATTACTATTATGTATTGGAAACATTATTCTATTTCTAAAAATATCAAATAATTCTTTACTTTTACCACATAAACCTATATCAGTTAACATCTTTTCATCATATTTTTTACTAAGCAATAGTTTACTTAAGTTATTATCGCTAAATGAAACTCCAATTTCAAAGTCATTAATTATATTATCATCAATATTTCTAGATTTTAAATATTCTTTTGCTTTTATACCATCTTTGCTTTTTAAATTATTTTTATAAAATTTAACAGCAAGATTATATATTTCATATTCTTTATTATATCTTTTAATATAATTTAATTTATGTGTTAATTTTATTCCATTATTATCAGCAATTTTTTCTACTGCTTCTAAAAATGAAATATTTTCATAATCTTTAACAAATGAAAATACATTTCCAGTTGCTCCACATACAAAGCATGTATAAATTTGTTTTTCTTCACTTACACTTAGTGAAGGATTATGATCTTCATGAAATGGACATATTCCAAAATAATTCTTACCTTTTTTATCTAGGTTAATATATGAACCAATAACATCAACTATATTAACACTAGTTCTTATTCTATTAAATTCTTCATTAGATATACCAGCCATATATTACCCTCCACTATTATATTATTGTGACAAGTTACAAATTTCCTTTTTTTTTCTGCAAATTTCTTAAATTTAATGCTTATTTTACCAAATTTTCTAAAAAAATCAACTAAATGGCAACAAAATCAATAGACTTACATATTTATTTTTGCTAAAATTTATATTGGTGATTTAAATGATAATAGAAAAAATAATTGAAAAAGCAAAACAAAATAAGAAAACAATTTGTTTAGTTGAAACAGATGATATAAGAACTTTAGAAGCAGCAAGTACCGTAAAAGAATTAGACTTTGCCAACATTATACTAGTAGGCAATGAAGATAAAATAAATGAATTATCTAAAGAAAATAATATTGATTTAGATGGTATAAAAATTATTGACCCATTAAATAGTACTTTAACAGATAAATTAATAGAAAAATTTTATGAAATTAGAAAATCTAAAGGAATGACTTATGAAGAAGCTATAAATATAATAAAAAATGATTATTTATATTTTGGTGATATGCTAGTTTATTTAGATTATGCTGATGGTCTAGTTGCAGGTGCAACACATTCATCTAGTGATGTCTTACGTGCTGCTTTAAAAACTGTAAAAACTGCTCCTGATTCTAAAATCGTCTCATCATTTTTCTTAATGGAACTTAATAATAAGAATTTAGGAGACAATGGAGTTTTTATCTATTCTGATTGTGGTATGATACAAAATCCAACTAGTGAAGAATTAGTAAATATTGCATATTCTTCTAGCAAAACATTTGATAAATTAATTGGAAATACTCCAAAAATAGCGTTTTTATCTCATTCTACAAATGGTAGTAGTAAATGTGATGATGTTAGTAAAGTACAAAATGCTGTTAGAGTATTTAAAAAAACTTATCCAAATATTATTGCTGATGGTGAATTGCAATTAGATGCTGCAATTATACCAAGTATAGCTAAATCTAAATTTCCATTATCAACTATACAAGGAGATGCAAATATTTTAATTTTTCCAGATTTAGATGCAGGTAATATTGCATATAAAATTACTGAAAGAATGGCAAATGCAAAAGCATATGGTCCTATTACACAAGGTATAAGAAAACCTATAAATGATTTATCAAGAGGATGCAACAAAGATGATATAGTTGGTGTAATAGCAATTACATGTGTTCAAGCAAATGAAGATTAAAAAAATTACAAACATTAAAATTTGTAATTTTTTTGTTTATTCGATTTCATAAGGATTTAATCTTGTACCATTACCAGAAATGGCTTTTATGCCATTAATTAATGTTACAGTAGGTCTTAAACTATTTTCTCCAGTTTCTGATGCCTCCAAAAGATATAAATTATCTCCACCACCTACTAATGGTATTCTAATTATTGAGGTCGTGATAATATTTTTATAACTATTCAGCAAATATGAATACGATAAATCGTATGATGTAAAGAAATCTTGGGTATTGTGATAATTATTCATTGATATTCCAGATAACAATCCTTCATCAAAACTGATCAATCCTATTTTACTTTTATATGATTCTACATCACTTCCATAAGATAAAGATACCATCTTTTTATTAAAAATTCTATCTTCTATCTCATAAATATATTCGACGGGTGAACCATTATCATAATCTATTTTATTATTAAAATTATTGATATAATATGTATCATCTTTTAATTTTGTTAAATTTTCTGATAATATTCCGTCATAAGAAATTGTTCTTGTTTCTAATTTACTATTACTAATAGTTTTGTATTCATACGTTCCACCATTTAAATATGTTTTTAATAATGGCATTGCATATATGCGCCCCAAAGTGGTTTCTCCCTCATATAATGAACTTTTATTAAGAGCAACAGAAGAATTACCTTCAGGAATTATAAAAGCTTTTTCTCCATTTGAATTATACAAAGAATTGTCACATGTAGTCTCTTTATCATCTAAAATTAGTTTTATACTACCGTCACCTTCAATACGAATAATTCGCCAGCATTTATTATCAAAATTTATATAATTATCTTTTACGTTTCCTCTATAAAAATAACTTATTCCATCATTATCACTTATTACACTCAATTCATCATTTTCAAAAGAACTTTTTTTTATTGCAACAAATCCATCAACATTGATTGAACTTGCTGAAGTACTAGTTACTTTATATATCCAATTTATTTGCGAAGAAGCATCATTTTTACAAATTGATGCAGAACTATCTCCATCTTCACATATAATATATTTTCCTACTAAATCTTGATATATATCTGAATATTTTCCGGTTTTTGTATTTGTTAATATTATGTATCCATCCTCAGTATTTTCGTATGTTGAACTATAAGTATAAACTGTATCTGCATTAGCTTGTTTTTCTTCGCTAACGTCTGGAATTTGATTTTCTTCAAAGGAATAATATGTTGACCATGGTTCTATTAATTTAGCTTGTACTTTTCCAACTAACTCAGTTCCATTTTTATTTGCAATTGAATTATTTATTATTGTTCCTGCTAATGTATCTGATGCATAGTTTGTTATTCCTTTTTCACTATTTAGTAATTTTACATCCATTATA
>OIYG01001280.1_pt1 | contig 19549 bp, 22 predicted proteins | sample 1587861 | NCBI WGS metagenome assembly OIYG01 (sample SAMN03283272) | human gut metagenome | biome: human-associated habitat; material: feces | host: Homo sapiens | place: Peru | collected 2012 | reverse complement strand
TGGTGTTCACCACGTCACGGCTCGTCAGGGTCTGGTCCAGCTCCAGGTCACCGATGATGTTCCGCAATGTGGTAGCGGTCAGGGTTTCCATCGCCATCATGGGCTGCTCCACGCCGTAGCAGTAGAGCTTGGGGTCCGTAATCTGGAAGTAGACAACGGTATCAATCTGCATGGTGACGTTGTCCTTGGTGATGACGGGCTGAGGGGGATAGTCCAAAACCTGCTCTTTCAGGCTGACCTTCCGGGCAACCCGGTCGATAAAGGGCACCTTAAAGTGCATGCCAACGCCCCACACGCTGTGGAACGCGCCCAGCCGCTCCACCACATAGGCCCGGGACTGCTGGACAACGGAAATATTGGAAATGATAATGACAAAGGCAAGAATGGCAATGACAAGCAATACAATGTACATATATAAAATCCTCCTTTTTACTTGACGGCTTCCGGGACAGCCACAGGGGTTACCAGAAGCTTCACACCCTGAACTGCCTCAATTTTTACAACGGTTCCGGCGGGAATGTGTTCCCCTGCCGCGCTTCTGGCGCTCCAGGACATGCCGCCGACCTTCACCCGGCCGCAGGCGGCCAGATTGTCGATATCCTCGGTGACGGTGCATTCCCGCCCCACCAGGGCATCCACATTGGTCTTCTGAATCTTTGGGTTCACGTACTTTTTCAGAATCGGACGCAGCAGCGCCAGCAGCACCACGCTGACCAGTACAAACAGCACCGTCTGTACCACGAGGCTCGCGCCAAGCAGCGCGGCGACCACCGCCACCAGCGCCCCCGCGGCAAACCACAGCGACACCAGGGTGACACTGGATGCCTCCATCATCACAAAAAGAATCAGAAGCACCAGCCAGACATAAGCAGAAATATTCACATCAGGAACCTCCTCCCCGAAAAGCCTCCCGGCCTTTCTCTCTTGCTTACGGGACTATCATACCAGTTTCTCAGCGCCCCGTCAATCGGATTTCGCGCAAAATAGGCTGCTCTTTTTTGCCATTGGAGAAAAATAGAATCAAATAATAATCTTTCTTTAATTTTGCCTTCCCTTTCTTGACTTTCGGGGAAAACAATGGTATGTTGAACCTATGAAACATTGGAAAGGATGCGACTTTATGAAAAAGCTTGCTGTATTGCTTTTAAGCACTTTGATGATTTTCTCTCTGGCCGCCTGCGGGTCCGCTCCCGCGGAAACCACCGCGCCGGAGACCACCGCCGCCCCCGCCACGGAGACCACCGTCCCCGTTACCGAGGCCACCACAGAGGTGCCCGTTGTCACCGCCAAGCCCCTGTACAGTGAGGTTCTGGACAGCTACTTCGACGCGCTTCTGCAGGGTTTGGACCCTGCGGATTACATGGGCAGGGGCCTGAACTACCTGCCGGGCATTGTCAAGGACCTGGACCAGGTGGGCTATGTCATGGACGACCTGGACGGCGACGGGGTTACCGAACTGCTGCTCGGCTCCGTAGAAGAGGGCCTTATCTACGCCATGTACACCGTAAAGGATGGCCAGGAGGTCCAGGTGATTGACGCCGGGGAGCGCAATACCTATGAGCTCACCTCCGACGGTCTGATTCTCAACCGGGGCAGCAACGGTGCCGCCAGCCACGGCTACAACCTGTACAGCTTCGCCTCTGGCGAGCTGGTGTTCCAGGACGGCCTGGTATTCGATGCCGGAAAGGACGAGCAGAATCCCTGGTTCTACACCAAGAGCGAGACCTGGGACAGCGATGCCCTAGAGCCCATCGACACCGCAACCGCCGAGGCAACGGAACAGGACCTGCTGGACAGCGTGGTCCCCGTGAGCTTCATTCCCTTCTCCCAGTACACCGCGTAAGCAGGAATACCGTTTGAATGCCAAAACGATTTCGTTTTGGCATTCAAACACGAAAGAAGGATTTTTTTGAAAAACACACAAAATGTGCTTCGCGCGGCGGCCTTCCTGCTGGGTCTTATTCTGCTGTTGACCGGGATTACCTGGGTATTTCTTCCAAAGAACAACACCAAAGAGGCCGGCTTCGACGACACCCTCTGCTATGGCTTTCTGGCAGAGCGGGCGCATTCCCTGGATGTGGTCTTTCTTGGCAACAGCGTGCCCCTATTCTCCGTAGCTCCGGCCGTCATCTGGAAGGAGCAGGGAATCCCCTGCTATGTCTGTGCCCAGACCTCCACGGCGCTGGTAGACGCGGACCGCTTTCTCCAGGATTTTCTGAAAACCCAGTCTCCCAAGGTTGTAATGCTGGAAACCGATGCCGTTTTCTGGGAATCCGACGCTTCGCAGTGGGAAAAGCAGCAGCTCGCCCAGCGGTTTCCCCTTCTGCGATTCCATGAAAACTGGAAATCCGTGGCCATGAGCCAGCTCATCCGGCCAATACACTATACCAACCGGGTAGATAGCGAGGGCTACCGCTTTACCGCGGAAACCGTCCCCTGGACCAAGGGAGACTATGTGGATTTCAGTGCCGCCCCCGAACCGGCCCCGGCGCTGAGCCCGGAAATTCTGAAGCACATCCGGTCCCTGTGCGATGAAAACGGGGCTCGGCTGATTCTCTTCACCGCCCCCAATCCCAAGTGGTACACCTACGGCAAAAACCGGACGCTCACGCAAATGGCCGAAGAGCTGGGGGTTCCCTACATCGACCTGAATCTGAAGCAGCAGGAGCTGGGCCTGGACTGGTACCGGGATACCTACGACGGCGGCGACCATATGAATTGGCGAGGTGCCCAGAAGGTCAGCCGCTTTCTGGGACAGTACCTGGCCCAGACAGGGCTTCTGACCGACCAACGGGACAATCCCGCCTACGCCGACTGGAACAGACGGCAGGAAGCGTTCCTGACAACCACCGAAAATCCCCAGTCCTGAATCGAGTAGGAGGCTGTTATCTCGGTTTTGTCAGGCGAACGCCAGGACCACCGCCTGTGTTTTTTAATTTTTCAGTGCGGTAATCGGCACCACGAACACGCCGTCGGGTCGACGGTAGGCGGCGCCGGAAAGGCCGCTTAGGACGCACAGGACGGAGGGGGCCTTTCCCTTGGGGTCATTTTGGAAGGCTTTCTGGATTTCCAGGAGGTTCTTGGCGGCGGCATCAATCTGATTGGCACCCAGTTTGATTTCAAACGCGCACCACCGGCTGTCCGGCAATTCAATCACCGCGTCAATCTCACGGCCCTGGTAGTCCTGGTAGTGATAGAGGCAGCCCTCAAAGGATTCGGCATAGATTCTCAGGTCCCGCTCACACAGAGCCTCAAACAGGAAGCCCAGGGTTTCCAAATCCCCCAGCAGACCGGAGGGGGTCACGTTCAGAAGGGCGCAGGCCAGGGACGGGTCGGAAAAATGCCGCTTGACCGCCTGCTTTACCCGGACAGAGGAGCGGACACCGGCAGAGAAGGGGGGCTGATCGTCGGTGATAAACAGCCGCGCGAAAATATCCAGATAGTCCTTTACGGTTTCTACGTCGATATCCTCATCGTCCATTTCCTTGATGTCGTTTTTTAAGGTCTTGTTGGTTGCGGTGGTGCTTTCATTTCTCGCCAGAGAGCGCAAAAGCAGGCGCATTTTGGTGGTGTTTCGTTTCACGCCGTCTACCCGGTAGGCATCGTCATCAATGACCGCTTTTAAATATTCAGCGGGAAGCAGGGCGGCCTGCTCGGGCGGCACCTGGAGACTTCCCGGCCAGCCGCCGCGGACAATCAGGGAAATCAGGGTTTTCAGACTGACCTCCCCGGTCAGGGCTGGGGTCAGTTCTCCCCGGCACAGCCGCTCCAGGGAAACAGCGCCGCTCGAATCGCCGGACTCATACAGGGACATGGGGCGCATCCGCAGCCTGGCAATCCGCCCGGCCCCGCTGTGCAGAATTCCCTTGTGATTGGGGGTAGCGGAACCGGTTAAAATATACTGTCCCTTCCCCGCCGTCTGGTCCACCTGATATCGGACCGCGTCCCAGATTGGGGGGACCTCCTGCCATTCGTCAATCAGCCGGGGCTTTTCTCCCTCCAGCACCAACGCGGGGGCCATTTCCGCCAGCTGACGATTCTGAAAATTGCCGGAGGGGTCTCCAATGAAAATCTCACTTTTGCAGTGATAGGAGGAGGTCCAGGTCTTCCCGCACCATTTGGGTCCCTCCACGCAGAGCGCGCCGAAGGCCTTCAGATATTCCTCTATTTTCGCGTCAATAATCCGGGGCATATAGCTATGCTTTTCCATTGGCAATTCACCTCTGGGGCTATTATAGCCCATTCCGAGAGATTTCACAATAGGAATCCGATTGATTTTTCTTTTTCATTCCGACAAATTCTTAATTTTTACCCCGAGAGATTCTTGGCTTTCAACCCGAGAGATTTTCCGTTTTCAATCCGACGGATTTTGAAAGCCGGCACGGGAAGAAATTTATTCATACCAACGTCACAGTCGGGCTGTTTTCCGTTGAAATTTGGAAACGGCTATGGTATAATCTGCCGGACATAAAAAATTTGGAAAGAAGGAAAAACAATGTTTCGTGAACTACTGGACATGTTCCTGGTGTTCTTCCGGATTGGCGCTGTGACCTTTGGCGGCGGCTATGCCATGCTGCCCATTCTGCAGCGGGAACTGGTGGAAAACCGGGGCTGGACAACGGAGGCGGAGCTGACGGATTATTTTGCCATCGGTCAGTGCACCCCCGGCATCATCGCCGTGAATACGTCAACCTTTATCGGCCGGAAAAAGGCGGGAAATATCGGCGGCATCGTCACCACCCTGGGTGTCATCGCTCCGTCCCTGATTATCATTTCCATCATCGCCGCCCTGATTAACAACTTCGCAAGCCTCGTGTGGGTTCAGAACGCCCTGGCCGGCATCCGGGTGTGCGTATGCGTGTTCATTCTCAACGCGGTGATCAAGCTCATCAAGTCCGCCGTGGTGGACAAGGCGACGCTGGTGATGTACATCGTGCTGTTCCTGGCCGCGGTGTTCTTTGATTTCTCCCCGGTGCTCTCGGTCATCGTCGCCGGTGTACTGGGCAATCTGCTGGCAGCTTGGGGGGTAAGAGGAAAATGATTTATCTGCGTCTGTTCTGGGAATTCTTCAAAACCGGCCTGTTCGCCATCGGCGGCGGCATGGCCACGGTGCCCTTCCTGCAGGATATCGCCACCAAGACCGGCTGGTATACCGCGGGTCAGCTGGCGGACATGATTGCCGTATCCGAAAGCACCCCCGGCCCCATGGGCGTGAACATGGCCACCTACGTGGGCTTCACCGTGGGAAGCGGCACCATGGGCATCGGCGGCGGCGTCCTGGGGGCCCTGATTGCCACCATCGGCCTTGTAATGCCCTCCGTGATCTGCATTCTGATGATCGCCTACTTCCTGGACAAGTTCCGTTCCAGCAAGCTGGTGGACAACACTCTGTACGGCCTGCGCCCCGCCTCCGTGGCCCTGATCAGCGCCGCCGGTGTGGAGATTATGCTCTATGCCCTGTTCCAGATGTCCAACATCTATGACATTGGCTCCCTGGTGCTGAACTGGAAGTCCATCGCTCTGTTCCTGCTGGTGTTCGTCTGCTCCCGGTATGTGCCCAAGCTGAAGAAGCTGCACCCGGTGGTGTTCATCGCCGCCTCCGCGGTCATTGGCATTGTATTCCAAATGGGCGCTTAATCCACGCCCGAAATACATTCATCCGTACCATAAAGACTAGCTTTCCATTCAAAATCCCGAACTTTTTACGTAAAAAAGTTCGGGATTTTTATTTTTTGTAAATGCAGCAAATGAATATATTTCATACATATACGTATACTTACACGACAATATACCATAAAAATGTACGTTTTCTGAAGTTTCTGCAAAAATCATTAAAAATTTCAGGGAATGAATGTATATTCTGGTGAATATTACGAAAATGTAAAAATTGCAAAAAGATTGCTTTACTTTGAAAGTTGGCGGTGGTATACTGCATTTAAATTCAGTTTAGTAAAGTACTTGACCGGATGTGACAAAGAAACGGGCCTATCCCGGAAGGAGAAGAGAAATTATGGGGAAGTACGTCCTGAAACGGATTGCGATGATGCTGCTCATGCTTTTGGGCATGACCTTTATCGTGTTCGCCAGTCTGTATTTTGCGCCCGGCGACCCGGCGGAGATTGCGGCCGGTCCCAGCGCCACCCAGGAGGAGATTGAGCTGACCCGGGCTTACCTGGGCCTGGACAAGCCCTTCTGGAGTCAGTATGGCAGCTACCTCTGGGGGCTGCTCCACGGCAATCTGGGAACCTCCCTGCTGAGCCGTCAGCCCATCGCCTCGGAGCTGGCCGTGCGGCTGCCCAACACCCTGAACCTGGCCGTGGCCGCCATGCTGATTTCCTGCCTGGTGGGCATCCCCCTGGGCATTCTGGCGGCGGTACGGAAGGACGGGATCCTCGACAACCTGTTTACAACGGTTTCCCTCTTCGGCATCTCCGTTCCCAACTTCTGGCTGGGCAGTATGCTGATTATCCTCTTCTGCGTCAAGCTCCGGCTGCTGCCCACCGGCGGCATGACCGCCCCCTTCTGGACGGCCACAGGCTTTCAGCAGGCGCTGCTGCCCTCCATCTCCCTGGGGCTGCAGACCGCGGCGGGCTTCTGCCGCATCGGCCGCAGCAGTATGCTGGACGTGCTGCAATCGGACTACGTCCGCACCGCCAAGGCCAAGGGTCTGAAATTCAAGCGGGTGGTGGTGGTCCACGCTCTGAAAAACGCCCTGATTCCCATTGTCACCCAGATGGGCACCAGCTTCGGCGGCCTCCTCTCCGGTGCCATTGTCACAGAGCAGGTCTTCGCCATCAACGGCATCGGCACCTACCTGATCAACGCCATCGGCCAGCGGAACTACACCGCCGTCCAGGGTACGGTTCTGCTGATTGCCTTTATGTTCATCACCATCACCCTGATTGTGGATCTCATCTACTGCGTCATCGATCCCAGAATCAAATACGAATAAGGAGGCGGCAGTTATGAAAAAGGAAAATCCCATTGCCGCGGCCTTTCGGAAGCTGCTGCAAAACAAGCTGGCAACCATCTGCTTTGTGATTATGCTGGTGGAACTCATCTTAGTCATCTTTGCCCCCATGTTTACCAAGTTTGACCCCAACGACATGCAGCCCATCTACCGCCTGCGTCCCGGCTTCTGGGCCAAGGACAGCGGCAAATACCTGGCGGGCCACTGGCTGGGCACCGACGAGGTAGGCCGGGACATCTGGGCACGGCTTCTCTACGGCGGCCGGGTCTCCCTGCGGGTTGGATTTATCTCCACCTTCATCGGCATCACCGTGGGCACCCTCTTCGGAATGCTGGCAGGCTACTATAAGAAGCTGGATAACCCCATTATGCGTCTGATGGACATTCTGTTCAGCTTCCCCGGCGTGCTGCTGGCCCTGCTGATTATCGCCATGCTGGGCATCTCCACCACCAACGCCACCATCGCTATCAGTATCTGGTCGGTGCCAAGCTTCGCCCGGATGATTCGGGGCAAGGTGCTGCAGATTAAGGAAGAGGAGTATATTACGGCGGTCAGGTCCCTGGGTGCCAGCAACTTCTGGATTTTGACCCGGCATGTTCTGGTCAACGCCGCGCCGACGATTATCGTCATCGCCACCATGCGGATTGCCAGCTCCATTATGTCCATCGCCACCCTGAGCTACTTAGGCCTGGGCGTTCCCGCCCCCACGGCGGAGTGGGGCGGCATGATTTCCTCCGCCAAGACCTTTATATTCGATGCCCCCTATCTGATCATCATTCCGGGCATTGCCGTGATTATTACGGTAATCTGCTTCAACATTCTGGGCGATAAGCTCCGGGACATTCTTGACCCGGGCCTGAAGGATTGACCATCCCGAATATACCGCAAAACCAAAACGAGAGAAAGGAAAATGAATCATGAAAAACTTCAAGAAGCTTGCGTGCCTCCTGCTGGCCCTGACCATGGCCCTGACATGCGCCGCCTGCGGTGGCTCCAGCTCTGCCGAAACCACCGGCTCTGACAGCGCCGCCACCACCGCGGCTCCTCTGGACGCTGCCGCTGCCGCCGAGGCAGAGCACATGCAGGTTGAGCTGACCACCTCCCCCGTGGGCATGCACCCCAACAAGACCAACGATTCCCCCTCCACCTACGTCAACGGCCAGATTTTTGAGACCCTGTACCGCCGGACCGTGGACGGCACCGCCTACGAGCCCCTGCTGGCCGCCGAAATGCCCGAATTCTCCGACGACGGTCTGACCGCCACCATCCCCCTGCGCCAGGGTGTTACCTTCCAGGACGGCACCCCCTTCACCTCCGCGGATGTGGCCTACATGATTGACTCTCTGAAGGATACCAACTACGGCTCTCAGCGCCCCTCCATTGTAGAGTCCATCGAGTCCTACGAGTGCCCCGATGACAACACCATCGTGCTGCACCTAAGCTACTCCGACGGCGTTCTGATTGCCAAGCTGGCCCACACCAACGGCTGCATTGTGAACTCCACCCTGGAAAAGGCCGGCCAGGACTTCATGGTGGATGCCACCGGTGCCGGTACCGGCCCCTACAGCTTCGTGTCCATGGTCTCCGGCGCTGCCTACGAGCTCCAGGCCAACGAGAACTACTGGGGCGGCGCGCCTGAGGTAAAGCAGGTCACCTTCACCGTGGTTGCCGATGAGGCCACCGCCATTGCCCGTCTGCAGACCGGCGAGGCCGATTTCGCCCCCGTCCTGTCCGCCGACAGCTACAACACCATTTCCAATATCTCCGGCTACACCGCCGCCAACGAGCCCGCCTCCTCCATCTACTACCTGGCTCTGCGGTCCGATGACACCGCGCTGAACCCCCTGATGAAGGAAAGCGACTTCCGGAAGGTCATTCTGGAGAGCGTTGACTGGAACGCCTACTGCGATGCCATGCTGGAAGGCAAGGCAACCCATTCCGAGTCCATTGTCGGACCCACCCTGGTGGGCTACACCCCCGAGATGGAGAACGCGGGCTGCGGCTACAACCTGGAGGATGCCAAGAAGCTGGTTGCCGACAACGGCTGGGAAGGCCAGACCGTCACCATGCTCTACCCCTCCGGCCGTCAGTGGGCTGAGAACGTGTTCGTCTACATCCAGTCCGAGCTGAGCAAGATTGGCATCACCGTGGAGCCCAAGCCCGAAGAGTGGGCCACCTTCCTGGCCGATGCCAAGACCGACAACTACTTCGACTTCTGCATCCTGTCCTGGTCCAACGTCACCGGTGACGGCCAGCAGATGCTGGAGCCCAACTTCTCCACCAAGAACGGTGCCCGTGTCAAGTACAACAACGCCGAGTTTGACAGCTATGTGGACGCTTCCGCCAAGACCATTGTCCAGTCTGAGCGGGAGGAAGCTCTGCTGAAGGCCGTTCAGAAGATTCAGGGCGACAACATCGTCCGTCCCCTGTACAGCGCCAACCAGATTTACTGCTACAACTCCGCCAAGTACGCAAACGTCGTTCTTGACAAGGGCGGCCAGTTCGACCTGGGTGCCGTCACCATCAACAAGTAAAACCGGTGGTGCGCACTGGCCCGGGATGACACGGTTATAAACAGCTGCCGGAGTGGCCCCTATGGGTCCGGCCGCCAAAAATAACCTGTCATTGCGAACCAGCGCGCACGCTGGTGTGGCAATCCCCCTGATAGACGTAAAATTTTACGGGATTTTCGACTGAAACAGTCTGAAAATCCGGGGGATTGCCACGCCAGTCTGAGGACTGGCTCGCAATGACAGTTCTATTTCCAACGCCCGCATGAACAAACGCACAATAACGGCCCTGTTTCAATGTAAAATAACAATCGGCTGTGCTAAAGGAATGGGCTTCCCCACTCCCTGAGCAGAGCTTATTGTGCCAAAGAGAGGAATTTCGATATGGAGAATGTACTGGAAGTCAAAAACCTGACAGCGGCCTTCCGCATCCGGAAAAAGGAATACGAGGTTCTGCACGACGTTTCCTTTTCCATCAAGCGGAACGAGACCCTGTGCGTGGTAGGCGAAAGCGGCTGCGGCAAAAGCGTCACCACACTGTGCATCATGCAGCTGCTGCCCAACAACGGCCGGATTGTCAGCGGCTCCATCACCCTGGACGGGGTGGAGCTGACCAAGCTTTCCAAAAAGGAAATGGTGGGCCAGCGGGGCAAGAAGGTGGGCATGATTTTCCAGGAGCCCATGACCTCCCTGAATCCCCTGCTCACCATCGGCTTTCAGATGCGGGAGATGATTATGCTCCACCGGGGTGTCAAGAAGGACGAGGCGGACAAAATCGCCATTGAGTACCTGCGCAAGGCGGGCATCGCCAACCCGGAGAGCCGGATGAAGCAGTATACCTTCGAGCTCAGCGGCGGCCTGCGGCAAAGAGTGATGATTGCCATGATGCTCTCCGCCCAGCCGGCCCTTCTGATTGCCGACGAGCCCACCACCGCCCTGGATGTGACCATCCAGAAGCAGGTGCTGAAGCTCCTGGCGGACCTGAAAAAGGATATGAATGCGGGCGTTCTCTTCATCACCCACGATTTGGGCGTTGTGGCGGAGATTGCGGACCGGATTGTGGTGCTCTACGCCGGACGGAAGGTGGAAGAGGGCAGCGCCAAGCAGATTTTCAGCAATCCCCAGCACCCCTATACCGTGGGTCTGATGAAGGCCGTGCCGGATGTGGACGCGGACGAATACGACATCCAGCCCATCCCGGGCAGCATCCCCAGCATTACCGATGATATCCCCGGCTGCCGGTTTAACCCCCGGTGCCAGTACGCCGCCCAGTGCGCCAAGTGCACCCAGGAGGCACCCGAAACCGTAGAAGTGGAGCCGGGCCACTTTGTGGCGTGCCACATGGCAAAGAAGGAGGAAGGAAGCAATGGCTGAACAAAAGGTGCTTTTTGAGGTCCGGGACCTGACCAAGCAGTTTAACCTACCCGGAAAGCGGACCCTGACCGCCGTAAACCATGTGACCTTCCAGCTGTACAAGGGTGAAAAATTCGGCGTGGTGGGTGAAAGCGGCTGCGGCAAATCCACCCTGGGCCGGGTGCTCCTGCAGCTCTACGACGCAACCTCCGGCAAGGTGATCTACCACGGCAAGGCCTCCGACGAGGTGAGCCCCCGGTATCTGATGGACGAAAATTTACGCAAATATCAGGCAGAGGCCATCGCCCTGCACAAAAAGGCCACGGAGTGTGGCGACCCCGAAAAGGCAAAGGCGCTGGACGCTCAGGCGGAAAGCAAGCTGGAGGCCGGGGCAGAATTCGCCGGTGCCCTGATTATCAGCTCCCAGCTGGAGCGGTGTGTGGAGCTTCTGACGGAAGCGGAAAAGAACATGCACATGGCCGCCAAAATCGCAAGCCAGCTGGCGGACCTGCAACAGGAGGCCGAGTCCAATACCGCCCGTTTGGACCTTACCAAGGCGGAAATTGAGGAGCTGAACAAGCCCATTTTGGAGCAGGAGGAGATTCTGAACGTCCAGATTCAGTCCTGCTGGGACACGGCGGAGGCCTACCGCCAGGAGGCCACCAACCGGGACGAGGCGGAATACATGGAAATCACCCCCCGGTGCGCAGGCCCTGAATACCGGGCCTACTTAGATAGCCTCTATACCTCCGGCCTGGACCTGTGCCGCCTGACCCCCAAGGAAATGCAGACCATCCGCCACGATTTGCAGATGATTTTCCAGGACCCCGCCGCCAGCCTGGACCCCCGGAAAACCGTAGGCAAGTCCATTGAGGAGGCCCTGCGGCTAAACACCAAGCTCTCCGCCAAGGCCCGGAAAAACCGGACGCTGCAGCTATTGGAGCGGGTGGGGCTCAAACGGGAGCACTACGACAGCTATCCCCACGCCCTGTCCGGCGGCCAGAAACAGCGGGTGGGCATCGCCCGGGCCATTGCGGTTTACCCCGAGTTCATCGTTCTGGACGAGGCCGTCAGCGCTCTGGACGTATCCGTCAAGGCCCAAATTCTGCAGCTGCTCGGGGACATCAAGTCCGAGCGGAATGTAACCTATTTCTTCATCACCCACGATTTGGGTGTGGCAAAGCACTTCTGCGACCGGATTATGGTCATGTATCTGGGCAGCATCTGCGAGCTGGCCCCCAGCAAGGAATTGTTCCACAATTCCCTGCACCCCTATACCAAGTCCCTGCTGGCCTCCGTCCCCAGAATGCGCACGGATATGTCCTGGGAGGACACCCCCATGCTTACCGGCGAGGTGCCCAGCCCCATCAATCCCCCCTCCGGCTGCCCCTTCCATACCCGCTGCGACCAATGCATGGAAATCTGCTCCAAGGAGCGTCCGGAATATCGGGAGGTAACCCCCGGGCACTTTGTTGCCTGCCATCTCTATGACAATCAGGAGGAACAGAACCAATGAATCTGAGCTTCGACCCCCTATACCAGCCCTACGCCTCCAACCGCTACTGCGTCACCGCCCGGAACGGCATGGTGTGCAGCGGCAGCAACCTGGCCACCGCCGCGGGCCTGGAGGTGCTGCGCAAGGGCGGCAACGCCGTGGACGCGGCCATTGCCACCGCGGCCTGCCTGACGGTGGTGGAACCCAGCTGCAACGGCCTGGGCTCCGATGCCTTTGCCATCGTCTGGATGAAGGACAAGATGTACGGCCTGAATTCCACCGGCTACGCCCCTTCCGACATCTCCATTGAGAAGGTCAAGGAGCAGGTGACGGATGACAAAATGCCCGTCTACGGCTGGACCCCGGTCACCGTCCCCGGTGCCCCCAAGGCCTGGGCGGCACTGAATGAGCGCTTCGGTGCCCTGAGCCTGGAGGAGGACCTGGCCCCCGCCATCCGCTACGCGGAGGAGGGCTATCCCCTCTCCCCCATGCTGGCAAGCTCCTTCGAGCGGGCCACCAAGAAATACCACACGCTCTTCGACGGCAAGCACGAATACGACGAGTGGTTCCGCATCTTTACCAAAAACGGCGAGAGCTATCACTTTGGTGATATGATTCGTTTGCCGGACCACGCCAAAACCCTGCGCCTGATTGCCAAGACCAACGCCAAGGCCTTCTATGAAGGCGAGATTGCCAAAGCCTTTGTGGCCCAGAGCCGGCGGGACGGCGGCTTCTTTACGGAACAGGACCTGGCGGACTTTGATGTCAAGTGGGTAGAGCCCATCGGGGTGGAATACCATGGCTACAAGGTCTGGGAAATCCCCCCCAACGGCCAGGGTATTGTGGCGCTGATGGCCCTGAACATTCTGCGCAACTTCGATTTCCCCGCCAAGGACGCGGAAATGTATCACAAGCAGTTTGAGGCCATCAAAATGGCCTTTGCCGATGCCAAGCACTATGTCACGGACCCGGACTATATGCCCATCGACTACAACCGCCTGATTCTGCCGGAATACGGTGCCCAGCGCGCCAGGGAAATCGGCGAGGAGGCCAGGATTCCGGAATTCAGGGAGCCCCCCAAGTCCGGCACCGTCTACCTGTGCACCGCCGACGGCGAGGGCAACATGGTCTCCTTCATCCAGAGCAACTACATGGGCTTCGGCTCCGGCATCGTGGTGGAGGGCTACGGCGTGGCCCTGCAGAACCGGGGCGCGGACTTCTCCTTAGACCCGGAGCACTACAACTGCCTGAAGCCCCGGAAGCGCACCTATCACACCATCATCCCGGGCTTCCTGACCAAGGACGGCAAGGCCGTGGGCCCCTTCGGCGTCATGGGCGGCTATATGCAGCCCCAGGGCCATGTCCAGGTGGTCATGAACTACGTGGACTTCCACATGAACCCCCAGATGGCACTGGACAGCCCCCGCTGGCAGTGGATGAAGGACAAGCAGTTCATCGTGGAATCCGCCTTCCCCAACGCCGTAGTGGGCCAGCTCACCCGCAAGGGCCACGAAGTAACCGTCCAGCACGACTGGACCGCCTTCGGTCGGGGCCAGATGATTGTGCGTCTCCCCAACGGTGTATTGGTCGGCGGCTGCGAATCCCGGACGGATAGTAATATCGCCTGCTACTAAATGAAAATCGCAAAATCCCCGTGGAGGAACCGCCGCAAGCAGCCCTCCATGGGGATTTTTATTTTGTCAAATCAAAGGAGAACAAAACTATGACTATGAACCAGAAGAAAGCACTGTACGCCTTTGGCAGCCCTGACTGTGAAGCAACGGTCAACCGTTTCTGTACGCTCCACTCCATTTTCTCAAAAAGAATGGTTAGAGGCTGAAAATTCGACTTGATTTCATCCAGGACAATTGCACGAGTTAATATTCTTTGAACAAATTTCCGGGAAAAGCCTGTAGGGGCGGCTACCAGCCGCCCGAAATGTATCGGGATTGAGCTGTTTATACGAAACACTCAGGCCCGTTAGTTTTCGGGCGGCTGGTAGCCGGTGGATTTATTGTTCGATTGCCACTGGCAATCGTAGAATTTTCATTCGCTGCGCGACGCACCGCCCCTACGGTTCACACAATGTTTACTCGTGCAATCGTCGTGAATTTCATCGCTAACGGTTTGATTTTTTCACTTATCCGTGATATGATAAAAAATATCGCAAAAGGAGGTCGAAGCCATGGCGGTAAGCTACAAAAAACTGTTCCATCTTATGATTGATAAGGGAATGACCAATGCGGAGCTGATGGAAAAAGGCGGCTTTAGTGCTAACATCATTACCCGATTAAAGCGCGACAACTATATAGCCTTAGAGAGCATCGAAAGAATTTGCTGTGCCCTCGATTGTGGCGTTGACGATATTCTGGAATTTATACCGAACGAAAAGGAGAAGGGAAACCATGGTTGATACAAAGAAAGAGCAAGAGCGTGACGAGCTGCATCGTGCGATATGGGCAATCGCTGATGAACTTCGTGGTGCCGTTGACGGCTGGGATTTTAAGAACTATGTTCTCGGAACCATGTTTTATCGCTATATCTCCGAGAACCTGACCAACTACATCAATTCCGGTGAACAGGAAGCCGGAAATACCGATTTTGATTATGCCAAAATGCCCGATACCGATGCAGAAGAAGCTCGTGACGGCTTGGTAGAAGAAAAGGGCTTCTTTATTCTTCCGTCCGAGCTGTTTTGCAATGTCAATCTCAGAGCCGACAACGATGAAAACCTGAACGAAACCTTGGAGCGTGTATTCAACCATATTGAAAGCTCTGCAAAAGGATCATCCTCCGAAAGCAGCTTTGCCGGACTGTTTGATGATTTTGATGTGAACAGTAATAAACTCGGTTCTACCGTTGCAAAGAGAAAGATTATTGCAGAGATTGAGGTGGGATGATGAAGAAAGGCAAGCGTGAAATCAGCATCGTTCGTTCCTCCGCTGCGGAATATCTGACATTCATCACCGCCACCGGGGAAAGCGATGTAAATGCAGTATATTGCGATGAAAATGTATGGCTGACCCAAAAAATGATGGGACTTCTGTATAATGTGGAAACGCACACCATCAATTATCACTTGAAAAAAATATTTGCCGACGGAGAGAGCGATGAGAATTCAGTTATTCGAAAATTTCGAATAACTGCTGCGGACGGCAAAACCTACAACACCAATCACTATAATCTGAGCGCCATCATTGCCGTGGGCAATAAGGTGGATTCTCCCCGTGCGGTGCAGTTCAGAAAGTGGGCAAACCGTATCATTGAAGAATTTACTGTGAAGGGCTTTGCTATGGATGACGAGCGCCTGAAAAACGGCGGAACTATTCTGACAAAAGATTATTTTGAAGAACAGCTGGAGCGCATCCGTGAAATTCGCCTTTCGGAACGGCGGTTTTACCAGAAGATCACCGACATCTATGCCACCAGTATTGACTACGATGCCAAGGCAGAAACGACAAGGCTGTTTTTCGCACGGGTGCAGAATCAGCTTCATTGGGCGATCCATGGCGAAACGGCGGCAGAGACCATCTATCACCGTGCCGACAGCAGCAAGGAGCACATGGGGCTGACCACTTGGAAGGATGCTCCCAACGGTAAAATTCAGAAATTCGATGTGGTGATTGCCAAGAATTATCTGACACAGGAAGAACTTTCTGCGATGGCGAGAATCGTCAACGCCTATCTTGATTTGGCGGAGCTGCGAGCTGAGGAACAAGTTCCTATGACGATGGAGGATTGGGCAGAACAGTTCGAGGGCGTTCTTCGGCTGAGTCGAAAGGAAATTCTGACCAATGCGGGAAGCATTTCTGCCAAAATTGCGGAGCAGCACGCCCTGAGCGAGTTTGAAAAATATCGCATCGTGCAGGATCAGCTGTATCAAAGCGACTTCGACAGAATATTGCTGGAGGATGCAACGCCGAGTTTGCAGAAAGCGAATGAAACTGAGATTGTGAACTCGTGCGTTCACAATCCGCTTCAAATAGAGGAAGGCGGTGAGGACGAATGAGCAATGAGAGAAAACAGAGCAAACTGGATGAGCTGATTCAGCAATACTGCCCGGATGGGGTGGAACACAAGCCTGTCGTTTACGAAACCGAGCCAAGCTATCAGATGGTAGCAGAGGAATCTGCACCGTATGGAGCAAAAGAGAATTAAATCAGATATGCAGCCGCTGCGGAATTGAGCTAAAGCTGGTCATCCCCGCGGACCACACCTGGAAAATGATTCCGCCGGAATACCACACCCGGTACTATGCCGTGTGTCCCCACTGCAATGTCTACCTGTGCGAGCTGGATGGGGTCGCGGACCCCAACGCGGCCCTGCTGGCCCACATCGACGCGACAGACGGCCTATTCTACAATCACTCCTGGTGCAACGAGTACGAGAAGACCATGGTCAAGCCGGAAAGCTTCTACTACGCCGTCTGCGGGGCGACCTATCAGGAGTAGCTATTCTCCAAACCGGTAATACCGCTTCCCCGGCTCCAGCCGTACCCCCTTCTCCGCGGCCAGCTGAGAGACGGTGGTGAAGTGGAAGCCCCGGGCGGTGAGGGTGTCGATGATGGAAAGAGCGGCCTGGACGGAGCTGGTGGACATATCGTGGAGAAGAATCACATCCCCGTCCCTGACATTCTTTAAAACCCTGGCCTTGACCACTGCCGCGTCATGAATTGCCCAGTCCTGCGGGTCTACGGACCACTGCAGGATGGGCATTTTTTTGGCCTCCGCCACCTGGCGGACCGCGTCGCTGCAGCAGCCCCCGGGGGGACGGAGGAGCTTTACCCGGCTACCCTCCGGCATCAGGGCCAGGGTGGCGGCGATTTCCTCGGCAATGTCCCGGCGGCTCATGGCGGCCATGGAGTCGTGGGTAAAGCCGTGGCAGCCCAGCTCGTGGCCCGCCTGGGCAATCCGGGCTGCCATATCCGGATATTGCCGAATCCGGTAGCCGCAGAGGAAAAAGGTGGCCTTCACGCCCCGTTCCTCCAGGCCGTCCAGCAGGGCGGCGGTAAACCGGCCGGAGGGGCCGTCGTCAAAGGTCAGGGCAACCGTGGGAGCCTCCGCCCGGGCGGGCACGGCAAGGCAGAGGCTCAACAGAGCGAGACACAGCAGTTTTCGCAAGAAAAGCCCTCCTTTTTGGGAAAGATTGGGTTTGACGGGAGCGGGAATTTGGGGTATGATAAGGGGTAGAGTTTGTATGGAGGATGCGGGTATGGAGCTACGCTGTCCCATCTGCGCGTTGGCGCTGGAAAAACAGGAAAAACGGCTGGTCTGCCCCGGGGGCCACAGCTTTGATGTAGCCCGACAGGGCTACGTAAACCTTTTGACGGTGCAGCAAAAGCACGCCTTAGACCCTGGGGACACCCGGGAGCAGGTGCTCTCCCGCCGGGCCTTTCTGGACACGGGGAAATACGCACCCATCGCCCAGGCCCTGATCGAAGCCGCCCGGGAATACGGCGCTGCCGGGAATCTATTGGACGTGGGCTGCGGCGAGGGGTACTACTGCGCCGCCCTGTCCCACGCCCTGGCGCTTCCACTTACAGGGCTGGATATCTCCAAGGAGGCGGTGCGGTACGCCGCGGCCAGATACAAGGATGCCCAGTGGCTCTGCGCCACGGCGGCCCATATCCCGGTGAAGGACCAAAGCGTCGGGGTGCTCACCAGCCTGTTTGCCGTCACCCTGCCGGAGGAATTTCACCGGGTTTTGAAAGAAGACGGGCTGTTTCTCCAGGTAGTGGCGGCGGAGGACCATCTCATGGGGCTTAAATCCATTATCTATGACGAGATTCACCGCAAGGAAAAGCACCCTGTGCAGGACTACCCCGGCTTCCGGCGGCTGGACAGCCGGCCCATTTCCTTCTCCTTTGCGGTGGAGGGGGCGGAAATCATGCAGCTGTTTTCCATGACCCCCCACGTATTCCGGGTTGGCAAGGCGGGCCTTACCCGTCTGGAGAACACCCAGCGCCTGGAGGACACCGTCAGCTGCATCCTGAATGTCTACAGGAGGGTTCCGTAATACTTTGTCCCAAAGCGGGCGGACCTATCCGGGAAAATTTTTGAAGGAGTGAAACCATGCTGGAAAAACTGGAAGCGGTATCCAGCCGATATGAAGAGCTCTGCGCCAAGTCCGAGCAGCCGGACTTCTACGCGGACCCCAAGCAGGCATCCAAGCTGCTGCGGGAGAAAAACGATTTGGAGCCCATTGTGGAGGCTTACGCCGCCTACAACCGGGCGGACCAAGAGATGCGGGACGCTCAGGAGCTCATGAGCGAGCCGGAGATGAAGGAGCTGTGCCAGCAGACCTTCCAGGAGGCCAAGGCGGAGAAGGAACGGCTCTATCGGGAAATGCAGATTCTGCTGCTTCCCAAGGACCCCAACGACGAAAAAAGCGTCATTGTGGAGATTCGCGGGGGTGTTGGCGGCGAGGAAAGCGCCCTGTTTGCCCACAGCCTGTTCCGCATGTACTCCATGTACGCCGCCCGGAAGGGCTGGAGCGTGGAGCTCATGAACTATAACGAAACCGAGCTTGGCGGCGTGAAAGAAGCGGACTTCGTTCTGAACGGACGGGGGGCCTACTCCCGGATGAAATACGAAAGCGGGGTCCACCGGGTCCAGCGGGTGCCGGAAACGGAGTCCGGCGGCCGGGTCCACACCTCCACCGCCACCGTGGCGGTGCTGCCGGAGATGGAAGAGGTGGACGTGCAGCTGAACCCCGCGGATATTGAGATGCAGGTCTACCGGGCCTCCGGTGCCGGCGGCCAGCACGTAAACAAAACCAGCTCCGCCGTCCGGCTGATTCACAAGCCCTCCGGGATTGTGGTTGCCTGCCAGGAGGAGCGCAGCCAGGTCCAGAACCGGGAGAAATGCATGCGGATGCTGGCCTCCAAGCTCTACGAGCAGGAGCAGGAGCGCCTGGACAGCCAGGTGACCGGCCTGCGCCGCAGCCAGGTGGGCTCCGGGATGCGCAACGAGCGCATCCGCACCTATAATTTCCCCCAGGGCCGGGTCACGGACCACCGGGTGGGCCTGACCCTTTACAAAATCGATGCCGTCATGGACGGCGACCTGGACGAAATCATCGACACCCTCGCCACCGCCGACCAGGCGGAGAAGCTGAAAATGGCGAAATAAAATTTGCGAAACTGAGTAGTTCGTTGAGCGTATACCCTCTGACGGAAGCCAAAAAGCCTTCTCCTGCTGGAGAAGGTCCCCGCCGCAGCGG
>OIYG01001277.1_pt1 | contig 19569 bp, 21 predicted proteins | sample 1587861 | NCBI WGS metagenome assembly OIYG01 (sample SAMN03283272) | human gut metagenome | biome: human-associated habitat; material: feces | host: Homo sapiens | place: Peru | collected 2012 | reverse complement strand
TCAATCCAATTACCAAATCCATAATATTTACCTAACTTTCAAATTACTATTTATCTATTTCTTATATATTATTATATCATAGAAATAGCCAATAATTTTGCTAAGCGTATAGCTTTAGGCATTAAACTGTTTGTCAAATCATTTCTTTCAAACACTTTATAAAAACTTTTCGACAATTTAATTATTGTAAATATAGTTTAAACACATTAAAACTAATAAATCAAATACAAGAGTTAAAAGATAAAATGAAACTTGAACACGGAAATGTGTCCTTTTCATCACTATAAAGAGAGTGCAATGAAAGTGCTTATTTTTACTAAATTGTGCACTTTATTTTGTACTCTCTCAATGTAGAAGTAGTTTTGGCCATGCAAATGTTTTTATCTCAAATTATTAGGAATTATTTATTCATTTCCAACGATATCTTCAAATGGTATTTTCTTTAACCAAAATTGCTTTGAATTTTCATAAGCTACATATAAAGTTTGTTCTTCATTATCAAAAAATGCATGTGGATAAAAAAACAACTTATTATCTTCTTCTATGTTAATTTTTTTATAAAAATTTTCTCCATCTTTAGAAACCCAAATTTGTAAATGCGTTCTATTTTTATATCCCATAACATTATTAAAATTATTTATTAATAAAATCAAATGATTAGCTTTTACTAAAGTAACTTTAGTATTTGGATTAGGTATATTCGTTTGTTTGAACTCTGTCCATGTTTTTCCATAATCATAACTATGACTAATTCCTAAATAGGAATCGTTATTATTTCTTATATACATAATAATATGTCCATTCTCTGCTTCTATACAATTAGGTTCCCATAATCCTTTTTTGCTTTTTATATAACCATATCTTTGGTAACTTTTTAATCCATCATTAGATATCATTACACCACAACAAAATTTATAGTTATCATTCCAGTTTGTTACATTTTTCCAATCAAAATTATTTACAACTTCTCCATAGTAAATTGGAAATAGATAATTATTATTACTCAATATAATTCCTTGTCTAACACTAACGCCATTGATTCCATTAGGCAATGATACGGGCTCACTCCATGTGTTGCCATCATCATAACTCATTGAATAAAATGTTTGTAATTCTCTATAATAGCTCTCGGCATTATATGTTTGTACAATAATCATTATTTTATCATCAATTACAAACATTTCTGGAGCCCATACTCCTCTACTATGATGTGAAAATAATACCTGTGGTTCAGACCAAGTCTTACCATCATCATAGCTTTTTTGTATTTTAACTACATTAGCATTTTCTGGTTCCCAATTGCCACCTGATAGGCAAGTACATAATAATGTTCCATTTTTTGTTTTCCTGATAATAGGTTCTCTTCCATAACTTTCTTTAAAATCGTGTATTAAATATTTTTCCATCCTCATTTTCCTTTTATTTATTAAACTTTAGTTTTAAAATTTCATGATACAATTCTTCCCAATTTTGAATAACTCTTAAATTTCCATATGGAGTTTTGTCATACATTGTTTTTCCTCTGTATAAATAACAATTGATACCTCCTAAAATCATTTTATTACAGTTATCAACACTATCATCAAACATAATATCAACTTTGCATTCTTTACATTCTGGAGTTTTATCAGTTTCTTTACTTATTATAAGTTTTGTATATTTTATTTTTTTATCTTTTAACCATTGTTTTGTTATTTCAAAGGGATTTTTATAGTGTGGATAAACTCTATGTGATATTAAATACACCTCATCACCATCACTCATTATTTTATCAATAAAATACTTTGCTTCTTCATTTAATTCTAATGTTTTCGCCCATTCTTCACAGTTATTACAGAAAAACTCTTCGATTTCTTCATTACTCCAGTCAAACATTTCATATATATTATTAGCATTATGATTAATAATTCCTGTGTTTCTTTTATTTTTATCTTCTTTTATTAATTCTTCCATTAATTTTTTATCAAAATTACTTATTACATTATCAATATCTAATCCAATTCTCATATAAGGCCCCTACTATGTATATTACTTCATTATTATATATCTATTTATTACATACTAAACATTTAAAATTATAACACAATTTCCAAATTTTTTCAGTGAATTTAAAATTGTTGTATCCTTTAAATTATACCTTCTCTACTCTTCTAACACAAAAATTATTTCTGCAAAATATTCTTCATTTATTTCTAAGGCATCGTTCGTTAAATCTAAAAGTGTTCACTTTTCTCTAGACCAAGTAACTAATGTAATTCCTGAATCTCCATTATTATTTGCACCAGTAAATACTAAAGTTGGAGTTTCACTTAAAATAATTACTTCATTATCTAGTTTTTTAAATACTAAAGCATCTGGCAAAGTATAGCCTCCCTGACTAGTTATAGTTTTTTCAATATAAGCATACACTTTCCAGTCTGTACTATTTCCCTACTATCTACTACCTTTAAATATACACTTCTATTTTTTCCAAAAATAATGGGATTAGTAGAAATTGGTACTAATGAAAAAGTAAAAGTCTTGGTTGCGTCCATAAGTGATAATTCACCATTATAAAGAGAAGTAATTAATCTACTACCATAAATAAAACTACTACTAACATTAGAAGTAAATTCAATTTCTGTACCATCTGGTATTGTATCTGTAATATTATATTCAAAGTAACCATCATCATCTGAAGTTACTATTTGTTCATTCCCATTATATTTAATTAATACATCGGCTAGATTAAAGGACAAGTTAGTGTTTTCCCCATATTTCCACCTCCATTAACTAACATAAGTTTATCTTCAAAAAGACCTTTAAAACATTATTTTTCGCACTATGACTATAATTGGTGTTATTATGGGAGAATTCCTAAGTTGTAAAAAAGGTATTGGTTATTTAATACTTTATGGAACTCAAGTATTTAACCTATCTCTTGTTATGTGTGGCATATTTTTACTTTTATTATTATCATTCATTTTCTATGAAATAATTAATTTAATAGATAAAAAACTAGCAGCACGCTAGTTCTTTTATTTTATTCTTCACACGCATCACACATCGTATCACTTCTAGCAAAGAAAGAATTATCTTGATATTTTAACTTTCTATTTTCCATAATATCATCCATTGGAATCAAAGTATAATCCTTTAAAACCACATATTGATACGTAAATGTTAATACTTCATCATAATATTTTGTTAAGGATTTGATTCTCATCGTATATCCTACATAACGATTTAATGTTGAATCAAAATAAACGTAAAATTCATAAAAACCTTTATCCGTTTTAATAATACGATTGTTATAGATTTTTAATACTTTTTCACTTTCATAATTACCCTCGATTTTATTGATTTTATAATCAAATGAATCTCCATACATATATAAAATATTATCCTTAGAATAAAAATATGTTGATATTAAATCATAATCTATTTTTTGTTTTTGATGAACTTGAGTATAAGATTCATTATATAATTTTCTAATATCATATGTAGCTTTATCAAGTCTTGATGTAACATCTGTACTCATATTATAAGTTGTATCATATATTTCATAAAATTCATCATTACTTGTTAAAAATTCAATATCTTGAGAATAATTAGGCATAATTGTTAAAACTTTTATATTTTCAGGAATTGTATAAACTTCTTTATAACTTAATTCGGAAGAATTTAATTTGCTTGAAAAAAACGTATAAGCTTTATTATTGCTAATAAATGCATATTTAGTAAATGTTGTATCTTCGTTTAAAACTTCTCCACCAATAAATTTTTTATACTCACGTTTTTCTTTAGCATTGTTTTGAGCAAATTCAACTAAAGTTTTAACTTCATTCTTTTCAGTTGGATTTTTTGTATCATTTTTCCTTTTAGGAATAATCAAAACAATTAAAACTAATAATAAGATTACTCCTAATATGATAAATAACCATTTCTTATTCTTCATACCATACCTACTTTTCAATATATCCACTAGTCTTTTCTGTATACATATCATCTGTTATAGCTTTATATTTTTTACCATCATAATCATCAGTAAATCCATTATAAGCTTTGTAGATTTCACCAGTCTCTGTATTATATACTCTTTCATATCCTAAAGTTGCATCACTTTGTTTTTGACTCATAATGTCATAACTTTTACTTCTCTTTTCCCATGAATCCATAATACCATCACTTATTTGATTACAAATACTTCTAACATTTTGGAAGTTTTTCATAACTGCATCTTGTTGAGCATTAAATCCATTTAAGAAAGTATCGGTAAACTCTAAAGATGAAGCCATTGTATTTAAAGTATCTTCCCATTCAATAAATTCGTCTTTTGGAGCAGATAAAATCAAAGCATCATAAACATTTAAATAGTAAATATCAATTTTTTTACCAGAAAGAAAATTTTCTGTAACATAATATGAACCAGCATCATATACATATGCACTAAATAATCCTTCAGCTTCTTTTCCACTCTTATCTTTAAAAGTTGCTCTCAACACATCTCCACCTAATGCAGCGACACCTAAATTATCAACAACTGTGAAATTATCTATTACTGGGAATGTAAATTTGTCCGTATTATTAAGTGGTCCAAGTTCCGAAAATATCTTATAAAAACCTTCAGTAGTTTTAGTTGCTATAACTGGATTTTTAGCAAACATATCATTTGGATAATATTTTTTTTGCCAATTTTTAGCATCTTCTGATTTATTATATCCTTCAGTTTTTAAATTAAAAAATAATTGACGACTTTCACATGTTGGATCATAAGCTTTAATCGTATAATGAATATAGTCACCTATTACATCAACTTTCCAACCTTCTGGAACTTTTATCTTGACTAATCCATTATCAAAATTAGTAAATTTAATATTTTTTGTTTCACTTTCTTTTATTTTCACTTTTGGCTCTCCTATGTTACTTATTATACTTTTACCATTTTTAGTAAACATGAAAACTATTCCTATTATTAATAAAACTGAACAAACGGCTATAATAATAAATTTCATATTTTTTTTCATAACTCACACATCCTTCTACAATTATTCTATATTATTTATCTTCCTAATTCAACTTAATTACCAATACACGCAATGTTTTAAATGGTAATTTTTTCCAATTATAAAATAATTAATGATACAATATATCTAGGTGATTTTATGACATTTAAAGAGTTATTAAATAAATACATGGACGAATTAAATATTTCATCCAAAGAACTTGCAGATAAAGCAAATATCTCATATCCAGTTATAAGCAGATATAAAACTGGTGAACGTACACCAAAACTAGAAAGTCCTCAACTTATAAGTTTAGCTGCCTCTCTAGAAAAATTTTCTGTTGAAAAAAATATTAAACATACTAAAGAAGAAATATTAGGTTCTTTAACTGAAACAATAAAAAATGAAGACAATTTTAACTATGACAACTTAAGCTCTAATTTAAATATTTTGATAAATGGATTAAATATAAATATTAACAAAATGTCTAAATATATAGCATTTGATTCTTCGCATATTTCAAGAATAAAAAACGGCAAAACTAAACCTTCTGATCCAATTGATTTTGCTAAAAAAGTAACAAATTATATAATGAAAAATTTCTATGACGAAGAAACATCAAATATCATAACAGATATTTTAAATGTTGATAAAAATTTAACAAAAGAACAAATATCTGATGAACTATTTGCTTTTTTAGTAACATCAACCAAAAATGAAAATGAAGCAAGTAGTTTTTTAAATAAGCTTGATACTTTTGACTTAAATGATTTTATAAAAAGTATAAAATTTGATGAATTAAAAGTTCCAAATATACCATTTTATCATATAAAAAATAAAAATTATTATGGCCTTGAAGAAATGAAAAATGGTGAACTTGATTTTTTTAAAGGAACAATTCTTTCTAAAAACACAGACGATATATTTATGTGCAGTGATATGCCTATGGAAGATATGGCTGAAGATATAGATTTTGGAAAAAAATGGATGTTCGCGATTGCTTTATCATTAAAGAAGGGATTGCACATAAATATCATTCATAATTTAGATCGTCCAACAAAAGAAATGTTTTTAGGTCTTGAGAGTTGGATACCAATCTATATGACTGGCGAAGTAACTCCTTATTATTTCAAAAATTTAAAAAACACAATATATTATCATTTAAACTATGTATCTGGCACTTGTGCTTTAACCGGAGAATGTATCAAAGATAATCATAAACATGGCAAATATTATTTAACTAAAACACCATCAGAATTAAAATATTTTCAAGAGAAAGCATCTATTATGTTAAAAAAAGCTAATCCTTTAATGGATATATATACAGAAAACAATAAAAATAAACTTAAAGACTTTTTAAAAAAAGACGAAGAAATAAAATTAAATCGTAAAAGATATATTTCTACTCTTCCACTTTTTACAATAAGTGATGAACTTTTAGATGACATATTAAAAACAAATAATTTAACCTATGAAGAAATCAACATTATAAAAAAATACCAAAACAAAGATAAGACAAGACATAAGAAAATACTAGATAATTCAAAAATTAATGACAATATATATGAAATAAAACCTGAAGATTTTAATAACTATAAACCTTATCTTTTACTAGAAAATTTGTTTTTCAATAAAAAAATTTATTATACTTTTGAACAATATAAAAAACATTTAGATCAAACAAAAAAATATAATAATATAAACTATTCAATTACTTTTAATGAATATAAAACATTCTCAAATATAACGATAACTATTGTAGATAAAAATTATGTAATAATTTCTAAAAATGAAAATCCAAATATTCATTTTATAATTAGACATCAAAAATTAATTGATGCAATTATTAACTTTACACCAATAGTTAAAGAATAATATAATATTGCTAGGTGGTAGTATGGATATTAAAAAAAACATGTTAAAAAATGAAACCTATTTATGTGAATATGCATCATTTAATAAAGATGCAATCAGATTTGAAGAAGAAAAAACAGATATAAGACCAGAGTACTTTAGAGATATTGATAGAATTATTCATAGTATGAATTATTCAAGATATATTAATAAAACTCAAGTATTTACAAAACCTCACAATGATCACGTTTCAACAAGAATGATTCACGTTCAGCTTGTAAGCAAAGTTGCAAGGACAATTGGAAGAGCCCTTTTATTAAACGAAGATTTAATTGAGGCTGCTGCTTTAGGACACGATTTAGGACACACTCCTTTCGGTCATTTTGGAGAATCGGTTTTAAATGAAATATCTTTAAAGTATAATGAAGGGTACTTTATGCATAATGTTCAATCAGTAAGAAATATGATGTTTGTTGAAAATCATGGAAAAGGACATAATCTAACTATTCAGGTGCTTGATGCCTTCCTTTGTCATAATGGTGAACTAGTTCAAAATGAATATAAACCAATTAAAAAAACAAAGGAAGAATTCTTAGAACAATATGAAGCTTGCTATAATGATAAAGATATGGCAAAACATCTTATACCTATGACTTTAGAAGGCTGTGTTGTTAGAATAAGTGATGTTATAGCTTATTTAGGACGTGATATTGAAGACGCTATAAGACTTAAAGTATTTGATATAAATGAATTACCAAAAAGCATAGGAGACATCTTAGGTAACAGTAACAGAGATATCATAAATACCATTATTTTAGATATTATCGAAAATTCAATTGGAAAAGACTATATAAGTATGTCACCAAAAGTATACAAAGCCATTAAGGATTTAAAAGAATTTAATTACCAAAATATATATTCAAAATCAATGACTGATGAAACAAGAGAATATTTGAAAAATGGATTTTATCAACTATTTAATTATTTCTTAAAACAAATAAAGGAAAAAAACATGAAATCAATTATATATAAGGAGTTTCTAAAAGATATGGATGAATCATATTTAAATAATACAACTGATGAAAGAAAAGTAATTGATTTTATTGCTGGTATGACAGATGAATATTTCCTATATCAATATAAAAAAATACAAAAGTTAGCTCAACAAAGCTAACTTTTATTATGAAAAAAAGAAGCATTATTTTGCTTCTTCTTGAGCTCTAGTTTCCCTGATAACAGTAATCTTAATCGTACCAGGATATTGCATTTCACCTTCGATTTTTTCTTTAATCTCACGAGCAATCTTAAAACTTTTTAAATCATCAACTTCATCTGGTTTTACAAGAACACGAATTTCTCTACCAGCTTGCATTGCATAACTCTTTTCAACACCAGCAAATGAATTACCAATGTTTTCAAGTTGTTCTAAACGCTTAATATAGTTTTCCATGGAATCATTTCTTGCACCAGGTCTTGCAGCACTCATCGTATCAGCAATTTGAACTAAGCAAGATATGACACTTGTTTGTTCAGTATCACCATGGTGTGAAGCAATAGCATTTATAACTATTGAATCCTCATGATATTTTTTAGCTATATCAACACCAATATCAACATGACTTCCTTCAACTTCAAAGTCAATAGCTTTACCAATGTCATGTAGAAGTCCTGCACGTTTAGCAAGAAGTACATTTTCTCCAAGTTCACCCGCCATAATTCCACAAAGGTTAGCAACTTCAATCGAATGTTGTAAAGCATTTTGACCATAACTTGTTCTAAAATTCAATTTACCAATCAAATTTACAAGTTCAGGATCCATCTTCGACAATCCAAGATTATAAACCGCTTCTTTACCAATTTCAGTAACACGAGCATTCATATCTTTACATGTTTTATCATAGATTTCTTCAATTCTTGTAGGATGAATTCTTCCATCTTTAATTAAAGTTTCAATAGTTTGTTTAGCAATTTCTCTTCTAAACGGATCAAAAGATGAAACAACAATAGCCTCTGGCGTATCATCTATTATCAAATCAACTCCAGTGACCGCTTCGATTGTACGAATATTTCTTCCCTCTCTACCAATAAGTCTGCCTTTCATATCATCACTTGGCAAATTAATTGTTGATACAGTTTGAATACTAGTAACATCATTAGAATATTTTTCCATTGAGTTAACAAGTAAATTCTTAGCTTTTGTATCCACTTCAAGTCTAGCTTCAGCTTCTTTCTCGCGAATAAATTCAGCTATTTCAACTTCCATGCTGCTTTCAACTCTTTGCAAAATCATATCATGAGCTTTTTCCTTAGAAAATTTAGCAATAGTTTCAAGTTTTTCCATTTCTTCCTTAAGAAGATCATCCATTTTACTTTCCTTCTCTTGGACTTGTTTTTGTAAAGCACTTAAATTATTATCTTTTTGTTCAAGCATGTTATCTCTATTTTGTAACATTTCTTCTCTTTTATCCAAAGATTGTTCTCTTTGTAAAAGTCGTTCCTCACTTTGAGCAATTTCAGCCTTTTTTTCCTTTATCTCTTTTTCAGTTTCTTGTTTTAATTTGAAACTTTCCTCTTTTAATTCTAATAAACTATCTCTTTTATGTTTATCAGCCTCTTTTTTAGCTTCATTTAATAATTTTTCAGCCTTTTTTCCTGCCCCAGCACCTGTTAGCACAATGATTAAAAACATTACTGTACTGCCAGCAACAAGACCAACAAGAAGTGTAATTATGCTCATAGCATCTAACATTTTAACACTCCCTCTATCTATATAGATAATTATATAAACTCATCTATACATTAATTATAAAATATAAACAAGCATTTTACAAGTTAAAAAAAGTGGAATCTAACTTCCACTTCTACTCATCTATTGGCTTAAAACCATAATGTTCTCTTATTTGATTTTCAATTTCATTCGCGATATCAGGATTATTCTTTAAGAATATTTTTGTATTTTCTCGACCTTGACCAATCTTCTCCCCATGATACGAATACCAAGCACCACTTTTATCCATTATTCCTAAATCACTTGCAATATCAACAAGTTCACCTACATGACTTACACCTTCACCATACATAATATCAACTGTAGCAACCTTAAATGGAGGTGCAATTTTATTTTTTACAACTTTTATATTCGTCTTATTTCCAATTACAGAGTCTCCTAATTTAATTTGTTCTCCACGCCTTACATCAAGCCTAACGGAAGCATAGAATTTTAACGCTCTTCCTCCTGGAGTTGTTTCTGGATTTCCAAATAATACTCCAACTTTTTCTCTTAATTGATTGATAAATATAGCTGTTGTATTTGTTTTATTGATAATACCAGAAAGCTTTCTTAGAGCTTGACTCATAAGTCTCGCTTGAAGACCAACATGACTATCTCCCATTTCACCTTCTATTTCAGCTTGAGGAACAAGGGCTGCAACAGAGTCGATTACTACTATTGAAACAGCATTACTTCTAACCAACGCCTCACAAATTTCAAGTGCTTGTTCACCAGTATCCGGTTGACTTAATAAAAGTTCATCAATATTAACTCCTAAATTTTTAGCATAAATGGGATCAAGAGCATGTTCAGCATCAATAAATGCCGCTCTACCTCCACGCTTTTGCACTTCAGCAACTGCTTGAAGAGCAATAGTAGTTTTACCACTTGATTCAGGTCCATAAACCTCTATTATTCTTCCCTTTGGAAACCCACCAGCACCAAGTGCGATATCAAGGCCTAGAGAACCCGTTGGAGTTGTTTCAATCTCATAATGGGTTTCTTCTCCAAGTTTCATTATAGCTCCCTTACCAAATTGTTTTTCTATCTCAGCCATTACTTGTTCTAAGGCTTTATCTTTATCCTGATTTGTTGTATCTATTTTTTTCATAAATTCTCCTATCCAATCTTCCTTACATAAACATCTTAACAATTATAAAAACAAATGTCAACACTTTTTACGAACAAATGTACAATTTTAAAAATCTGTCATTTTCATAAAAAAAATCTGCACCGCAGATTATTTTTCTTTAAAATATTCTTTATTAACTAAATAATATTGAACTCCACTTATTATTGATAAAACACAAGCTATATAAAGAAGTCCATTAGCAACATCTAAATTAATAAGTTCAAAAGGAATATTGTAGAAGAATGTTAAAGTTAAACCACTCATCATACATATAGTCTTAAGTTTTCCTAAAATTGATGCGCCAACAGCTTTACCTTTACTTCCAGCAACCATCTTAATCGAATCAACAAAGATATCTCTAGTAATAATAATTACTGGTATAATTTCATTAATAACTCCATTACAAGCAAGTACAACTAAAACTCCGTTTACTAGTACTTTATCAGCAATAGCATCCATTACTTTTCCAAAATCAGTAACTAAATTTCTCTTTCTAGCGATATTTCCATCAATAAAATCTGTTAAAGATGCAATTAAAAATATAACTCCACCAATAATATATTTTAAATCAACACTTATTGTTCCAAATAATTCATATTTAGGGAAATCAATTCCACATAAACTGAAAGGAAACACCAATAAAATAAGTAACATAATCGAAAGAACAATTCTTCCCATTGTAATTTTGTTTGGTAAATTCATAATCTATCTCTCCTAATCTAAAAAACCAATAATACTGCTTGATCCATTAACAGTAATTTGTTTTATGCTCCATATAAGTACCAAAACCACCAAAATAATTATAACTACTGCCGATAAAATATATGGCAATGTTTTTTCTTTAGGGGTAACTCTTGTATAAGGCGAATGTATTTCTTCATCACTTTCTTTTTCTTTTTGTTGTTCCCTCATCGCTTTTTCTATTTCATCCAGTTTTATTTTACTTGTATAATCAAACATATACTCATTAAATTTTAATTTAATATCATCTGTATTTAAACCTAGATATCTACCATATTCAACCATCATATTTTTTAGTTCATATATATCCTCAAACGCTCCAACAGCACCTGATTCAATCTGTTCTAAAAATAATACAGGAATATTTAAGTCCTGGCTTGCTTCTTCTATTGAAACTCCAGCTTTTTCTCTTGCACTTTTTAAAGACTCTCCAGCTTCTATCAAAGTACTCACATCCTTTTATAAATAAAAAAATAATATCTTATAAGCCATGTTCTGTACCTATTTCTAGGCGGTAAACATTTATCTACATTTCTGTCCTTTAGGCCCTTCTTAATTTGTTTCTAAAGACTCCCCTACCAATTTTGGGTTTCTCGCTCATGGGGTTTACCACGTTCCACTACATTCGTTTCCAAATGTACTCGTCTCTTTGGCACTTTTATACCTAATTTAACCATTTGAGGTTATTTCGGAGCCGTTAAGTTAAAACTTACCCTCGGTTATTTGTTCCCTCGGCATGAACACTACTACCATCACAGGTTAGTGCGAGCATGGACTTTCCTCAACATAATACTATGCCGCGTTTACCAAGATATTATTTATTCATCTTTACCATATACAATTTTTTCTAAATTGCTTATTCTTTTAAGAAGATCAATGTTATTGAAACTATTATTAGATGATCCATTATTTTCTTCAGCACTATCAATAATATTTTTAAGCTTACGATATTCTGCTTTCAGTTTAGCGTTGTCTTCAGCTAAATATTTATTATCATTCTTAAGTTTATTGATAATACTCGCAAATTCTGTATAATCTCTTATAACCATATCAAGAAATTTATCAACTTCTTGAGGTCTATATCCTTTAGCATCAATCTTAAACTCTTTTTCAAGTATTTCTTGAGGAGTTAAAAATATTTTTTCATTATACATATAATCACCCTATTTTTTTCTTCTTAACACTTATAATTTTATTATTTTTTAAGCTTATTGTCAATTGGTTGTATAAGTTTATTAAAAATAGCCATTTCACACAAACAATCTAGTCTAAAACTATAACTTGTTTTGCTAAATTGCTCTTTATATATTGGTGATAGTACTTGAACTATTATTATTCTATCTACTATGATTGGTATTTTAAAGCTTCGTTTATCACCAGTTTCTTAAGGTATATTAACTCCACTTGCGCCTTTGTTTTTATATACTTGTGGATTATCATCATGTCACCAAGATTATCTGTATTTAAAGTATTCTTTATTGAGCCAATATCTCTATCATTTGATTAACATTACCCATACACCTATACTGTTATTGGTACTATTACTTTAATAATTTCTTCAACACATTTCATTATTTCTTCATAATCAATATCATTTGCATATTCATATTTTTTCTTATATAAATTCCATCTATTTTTAATGATCTCACTGTCTTTTAATATTGCTATGGCTTCTTCAATGTTACCAGTATAATTTCTCTTTTCAAATGTTTTATCTATTGCCTTACGTAGATCATTTATTTTAACATCATTCCAGCCCTTAGTATATATCAAATATAAGTCATAATAGTCTCTTATTCTACTATTAGCTTCAGCCCTTCTTAAAATTGTTTCTAGCTTTTCTGCAATTACAGTTTCAATATTGTATGACCAAACATTTACAAAACTTTCTCCTAATATTGGATGATATTTATATACAATTGGTTTTGGTGTGATAGGATCTCCTGTTGCTATATCGATTTGAAAGTTTTCTCTAATTGTATCTACTTTTACATTTAAAACAGCTCTAAAACCACCATATTGATCTTCTTCACGTATGTTACCAATCTCTATGAAACTTATTAAAGCACCATCATTAATATCTATCGCAATAATGGACTTAATCATCTTTTCAATATTTTCTTTAGTAAAATTAGCATCTTTTATTGCAGTATCTATATCTTTAGTAAATCGGCTTTCTAATCCAAATAATGTACTTAAATAAAATCCACCTTTTAAAATGAAATTATCACGATACTTACTTACTGCTAATCTTTCTATAAATCTATCATACATATATAAACGAAGTAATGTATTAAAATCTATGTTTCGTTTAATTGCTATATTTTTTAATTTATCTTTTACTTGCATACTATTCATACATCATACTCACAAAATCCATAACCTCTTCTTTTATACCAAACATATCAGCATACTTTGAAAGTTTTATTAGATCACTATCATTTTTTTTAAGATATTCTTTAATTGCATACTTAACATGCTCTATATCCATTCTTTTTTTAGAACGAATTATATCACAAATACATCTTTCAATATCATATGCTTTAACTTTATTACCCTGTGGTGTTGTAACTTCGGTAATTCCAATATCATAGAATTTATCATCAACATAGAAAACATTATGTTTTTTTAACTTAGGATTATTATATTTTTTTGTAACAGTTATATCAAAAGAACTATCTGGTGCTTTAATTGAAAGATTATGAAAATAAAGCGCAGTCATATGAGAATAAATTATTTTTGGAGTACTTATACTAAGTACATAATATACATCCTCAATTTTAGCAGAATCTATATAAATTCCCTTGGCTACTTTTTCTATCATATTTTTTTTAGTCATAATAGATAGATAATTTCTACTTATATCAAAATCTTCAAGTTCTTTTGCAGTAATATACCCATTATTTCTATCCATAAGTTTTTGAATAATTTCTATATTACTTTCATTTATAAACTCTTCTTTTGTCATAAAATCCATAATTCCACCTCTTTGTTCGTTCATACGGACATTATATAATTTATCCGTATCATTGTCAATATAATAAAAAACTGATAAATTAATAATATTCAATTTGATAGTCAGAAAGTAAATATTTTTCATTGAGAATTTTTGACACTTTCAGCAACTAGATATATGCCATACATAGCACACTAAAAAAAAGCTTCTACTTTTTTCTTTTAGTAGAAGCTTCATACAACCCTAATTTCACTTTATCAATATCACTTATCATTGAATCAAGTATTCTATTTACCTTTTTCATATGTTCACCAATTAAACTATATTACTTAAATTTTATAAGTTCAATAGATTCGACAAAAGTAGATAAATCATTCTATAATTTGATAATATTTTAATATTGAATCAGCTATATTATAACCAATTAATTTTTTATTTTGCATAATCCATAAAGCATCTTCATAATAATCATGATGTGCAACTTCAACTAAAATTCCAAATGGAAGATAATTATCATTTACCTCTCCTAAAGCTCCATTAGCATATTTTACTCCACGATCAGCATACGCTTCATCTTTATCTGGATATATGCTTACTAAATCTTTTTGAATCTTATTAGCAAGACTATAAGTATCACTACCTTCTGAATGAATCCAAGTTTCAATACCACGAGAAGTATGATCAACTGATGCATTAGAATGTATCGCAATGTGTAAATTAGCTCCAAAATAATTGCTTTCTTTTAACCATAAATTAATATTTCCACTAGAATTATTTCTTTTTATTTTTACACCAAAACGTTCAAGTCTTTCAACTATATAATTTGAAAGATCATTCATTTCATCTCTTTCATTAGTGTAAAGAGCTTCTTTAACACCAAAGTTTTTAGATTGATTAGATGGACTTATATACACCTTTAACTGAGCCATATCACTTACGTCAATATTATATGTCTTAATGATACTATTTACCTTATTATCACTTACAGCAACAGCTTTTAATGTAACACTTTCATTAATCGTGATAGGTTCTTTATAAGGAATACCAAAACTTTCTGGATTATTTCCATCTAACGTATAATAAATAGTTGCATCTTTATCAGGACTTGCTAAAGTAATTTTAGTTCCACGTTTTATATGATTCCAATTATTAGAAATATAAACTGGTTTTAATTGCTCTTTTTCACTCATTTGAAAATTAACACTTGCGTTCTTTTTATATTCACCAATAGTAGGAATAACTTCAATTTTATAATTTAACCCAGTTTTAAATAAATTTTTAGATAAAATAACTTTTTTCTTACTTGTAGAACTTGTTTTAATAAGTTTTTTATTTTCATAAATCTTTATCTCAGTACTTTCAGAATTATCTCCACCAGTAAACTCTAAATACACATCATTATATTTAAGAATAGAATTATCTTCAATAGAAGAAATAGCAACATCACTTATAGGATTCATATTATTATAAAAACTATGCTCATCAACAATCTTTTCACCGGACTTTATTTGAACTTTTAAAATACCGGATAATCCTTGATAGATACTCTTACTAACAACGTATTCATCTTTGGTCAGTTCTTCACTTAGTTTAACATCATCATTAAAAAGACATTCTATTTTATAATGTTTATTTTGTAAATTACCATCAATAGTTAAATATAAATCTTCATCTTTTAATATTGTAGAATCATATTCTATGCTTGCTTCATCCCATTTAAATTTATACTCACTTTTAGCAGGACGAGTTTCACCAGATTTATCAATTGCATAAACCATTAAAGAATATGTGTTATCATATTCAAGATTATTTAAATTAAATTTAGCAACATTAGAATCAAATATTTCATCATATATTTTTATATCGTTTTGATCATATATAGTTATACGATAATTAACAGCTGCTTTAACTCGTTCATACTTTACAGTATATTCTCGCATATTATTATCTACACTTATAATCTTAAAATTAGTTAAAATTTTATTACTATTAAGTAAAATAAATACACTTAAAATTGTAGCGACAATAAATGAACAAACTAAAGTTATATATAGTTTTTTTCTACGCACTTTAACCAACTCCACTTATTATAAGTATACACTAAAAAAACATAAAAAAAAAGAGACATAATATTTTAAAATTATTGCAATTTAAAATATGTATAATATAAATTTCTACAACATCCATATTTTAATAAGCCATTATAACTTGATAACCAATTATTGAATGTTTTTTCATCAATATAATTATGATTAACCAACAAAATTAAATTTTTAATTTTTCTTTTAAAGTTATTTTTAACTCTAGTTCTTAATTTCATAATAATTTTATTATCTTTAATAATAAATCTATATCCTAAAAAATCAATACCATTTTTTATTCCATTAATTTTAGTTTTCTTTTTATTTAAATCTAACTTTAAATTTTCAAATAAATATTTTTCTATCTTCTCTAAACAATATTTCAAATAATTTTTATCTTCATGAATAATAATAAAATCATCCATATAATTAACTACATATTTTAAATGTAAATTTTCTTTTAAATAATGATTAAAACCACATAAATAAATTAAACCAAATGCTTGAGATGTTTGATTACCAATACTACAACCCTTATTATATTCATATAAAGGAATTTCTTCAGTTTCTTTTATCAACTCAAAATTATCTAGATACTTAATTCGATCATTTTTTAATTTTTTTATACAATCATTTATATAAGTATAGTTGGTGCTATCAATTATTTTATAAAGCACTTCTAAAGCATCTTTATCCTTTATTTTTCTATTTAAAATACTCTTTAAAATATCATGATCTATATTATAAAAATATTTCTTAATATCAAGTTTTAAATAATAAAAATTACTATTCTTATATTTAATCTCATTTAAATATTTTTTTACAAGACTAATTCCATAACTAGAACCTTTATTAATTCTAGTTGCACACATAGAACTAGTATAAATATTTTCATATACATCAACTAATAAATATTTAGCTATTAAATGATTGATTACCTTATCTTCTATGCTTTGAGACATTATTACTCTACATTTAGGATCTGTAATAAGAAAAATATTATATCTAGAAAAATTTAAATTTTTAGATATTAATTTATTTCTAATATTAATAATATGCTCAGTTTTATATAGCATAAACTTTTCAGCTTTTTCTTTGTTTCTTACTTTAGAACATACTAAATCACACATTTTACTAATATTATCTATATCATATACTTTATAGTAAATATTAGATACTCTTTTCATATTTAAACCAACTTCTAACCATTAAATCTAATTCAAGTAAATGATTACTATAACTTTCAAACTTTTTATTACTAATTAAATCTTTTCTTAAAGCTTCTTCTAAATAAAAATTCAACATTTGAATATTTACAACAACTTCTTTTTTTATAATCTATTTCTTGAAATATATTAGCTCGATATATATTTTCAAGTATTACATAACTACAATCAATAATTCTAGTTTTTAGCACTTTATAAACATTTGGAAAACTCATTGTATTTCTTTCAATATATCTAATTGTTTTACGAGCTTGTTTTGCAATTAGAAACTTTTCATGAGGTTTATATTTATTATATAAATTATCTAACTTTTGTTTTTTCTTAGTATTTACTTCTTCCATAAGACATTTTTATAATAAAAAAAAGCAGTAAGGGTAGAAAAAAAGAGTTTCATAACATTTATTACTAATCTAAATTTTCATTTACTGCATATATTTTGTGCTTCCACATGGAATATTCTTATTTCCAAATCTTTAATTTAAAATATTACTAATTAAATAAAGTATATTGGAAGTTCAGGGAGGCAAGACTAGTTGCAATTGACAGTTCCGGAAGAGTTCACATTGCAGTTCTCATTAGTCGAGTTATCGTTGCAATTCACGTTGCCAGTCGAATTAGCATTGCAGTTGAACGCATCAGAGTTGCAGTTGAAGTTAGAACCATTGTCACCAAAGCTCCATTAAATTCAGAATACCCCAAAATTTTTATTATATTTCCTTTCTAATTTATTAATTTTTTTTGAAATAGTTGATACCAACTATTTCAAAACTTTGATGCCTACACTTCCGTTCGGCACTTTTTCGTCGCATTGCTCCTCAACATCTTTTGATAAATCAAAAGATAGATTTTAGATGTCTAGATATCCCAGGGAGGCAGGACTAGCTGCATTCAACAGACCCGGAAGAGACCACATCGCAGCGCTCACCAGTCGAGCGATCATTGCAGTACACGACGCCATACGAATTAGCACCGCAGCGGAACGCACCAGAGCTGCAGCGGAAGATAGAACCAGCGGCACTACAAGTCGATTCTCCAAAATGATTTTTTAATGCTTCTTTTGAATTATCATAATCATTTAGTTTTATACAAAATAATCCGTTATCATTTATACATACACCTTTTGTATTATTTGTATCTAATGCTGCAAACACATTTTTTCCTACTGTTGTATAATCTGTTGCACTTGCTGTTGTTGGTGTTCCAAATGCATAATATGTTGGCACCCATGCTACAAATGTTGGCTTTGTTACTCCTAATGTATCTCTTTCTACTGCATTGAATTCTAATTTACATGTATATTCTTCTGTAACACTTTCTGTTGCTACCTTATCTAGTGTAACTGTTAATGTTCCATTTACTGAACTTTTTGCTTTTACCTCTGTTGCATCATTTTCAAGTTTGTTTTTGATACTCGTATATTTTGCTGTTGTGCCTTCCTTTGGTACACATGTAACTGTTACATTTGCATCATAATTACTTGAATTGTTTGTTACTTCATATGCAAGTATACTTGTTTGATTAAGTGTTTTTAGTTCACTTGTTGTAAATGTTATTGTTTTCTTTGTTTCATCTACTGCTGTTGAATATACATCATTCCCATCTATACTTGCAGCTGTGAAGATTACACTAAAATCTTCACTGTTTTCGCTTACTTTAGCATTTCCGTTTATTACTAATGTTGTTGAGATTGCTGCAAATCCAATACTCATTAGTAATATTGCTACTATAAGCATACTTTTCTTCTTCATATTATTCCCTACTTTCTACTCCGTTAAATTTAGAGATAACGTCCCGATAAAAGTAAAATTATCGTGAAAAAGTTAA
>OIYG01001276.1_pt1 | contig 19619 bp, 25 predicted proteins | sample 1587861 | NCBI WGS metagenome assembly OIYG01 (sample SAMN03283272) | human gut metagenome | biome: human-associated habitat; material: feces | host: Homo sapiens | place: Peru | collected 2012 | reverse complement strand
AAAAATTGGATATTATAGAACATGAATATAATATTCCAATCAGTCAAGAATTCAGAGAGGATGTGAGAATTATGTGTAATCTGAGTACAGGAATTGAAGAAAGAGCTACTGAAAGAGCAACTAAAAAGGCTACTGAAAAAACAAGCGAAAAGTTTATTCTGAATATGTATAAAAAGGGTTATACATTGGATCAGATCGCAGATGTAGCTGAAACAGGTGTTGATGAAGTTGAAGCGATTATTTAAGAAGAAAGAGCCTGCAATGGCGTAAGCTTTATTAACCAAAAAGATCTAAAAATAAGACGGCAAGTCGTCAACAAGTTGTTGATGATTTGCCGTCTTTGTTTTGTATATTGGAGCTATTCTTCTTTTTTCTTCTTAGCCCTTGTCTTATAGACATTATACTGATTCTTGCATTTCGGAGAGCAGAACTCATTTCCCTTACGGCTTGCGATAAATGCCCTGCCACAGTGCTTACACAGCTTCATATCGCAGTCAGAATCTGTAAGCATAAAAGAGAAGCACATCTGGATCATGACGAGCAGGGAATGGAAGTTCCATACGATAACCGGGGCATTTTCCGCTAATGAGATATGGTAAGTCGGGGATATTCCGTCAAATGCAGACATTCCCTGACGATACAGGTTTTTTGTCTGTTCATCAAGACTGTCGTAGTCCATATAATATTAAGAAGCTTGTGGTAAAGGTAAATGCCCAGTCGGAAAATTCTTTCACCAGCCAGTCATAGCGTTCTGCATATTCCCTCTGAAAACTCATCGTAAACCTTCCGACACTGGCGGGAATGTATCTGATGCAGCAGCAGGCAGTGCTTACGGCAGGATTTCAGAGCGCTGCGGCAGGTGCAAATGCAGGTATGCCGGTAATGCCAAGCCCTGCAAATGGCAATGGAAATGGCAGAATTAAGCAGGGGCATACTGCCGAAGCGGTTCTGGAGGAATCAGCAGAGAAAGAGCCGGAGGATAATGAATTTCTGGATTACAGCTTTGGTGTGTAATGCAAAAGTGCAGAAGATTCTATGGGACGAAGGCTATAAAGCCGAAAAATATTGACACCACCTTTGCAGGTGGCAATATTTATCCGGCGGGGGTTCTTAGGGGGCTGTGCCCCTTAAGCAGGTAGCACCGATGGTGAAGACAATGAGGAAGAAAAAGGAAATCGCAGAATATCAGATGAAAAAACGAGATAAGCTGTCGTTTCGGGAAGAAATAAAGGTGCTTCTGCGAAATACCATGAACAGACCGGAAAATAAGACATTGCAGGATGTGATTGATTATGCAAAGAAGTATTATCTGATGGATGTTCGGCTCCGGGGCAATACCATATCCTATGCCCTGAAATATAGGACGGATAAAAAAGGAAAGCCGATGGCGGTCAGAGGGAGCAGGCTTGGTGAAAGATTTACTGTCGCAGGGATAACAGAATATCTGAAAAAGAAGGAAAAGAGCAGACTAGAGTATGAGCGCATAAAAGCAGATATTGAGCAGGAATCCGGAAGATATGATGATTATGCGGAATGGAAAGAGTCTTCTGATATGGATAAAGATGTTAAATGTTCTGTCCCGAAAGACAGAAGTATGGAAACAGGTAATAAGCAGGCTTCGATTGTAAGTGATTCCGTTGAGAAGAAGAGCCTTGAAAAAGAAGAAACTGATACAAATGCTGATATCAGCATTTATGAGGGCTTTGACCGGTTCTGTGAGAAAGAGAATATTCGTGATGACGAGGAGGAAGTGTTCTATGGTGCTGCGTTTGATGAATTTAATCGGGAGTGGCAGGGAATAGCATCAGAAGAACAGACAGAACCGGCTTCCCATAAAGAAGAGCAGGAGATACTACCAGATTATACGAAGATGTCCATACAGGAGCGTGTCAGACAGCTTCCGCCGCCAACAGAGGATACTTCACGGGAGTTTGAAGCATATAAGAACAGGATGGGATATGGTGCGGCTAAGATGAAGAGTATCCGTTATAAGATGAGTGTATATGATGAATTCTTAGAGGAACTGGAAGCCAGAAAGAAATACCATGGAACGAAAGCGTATGGCAGACAGAGCACAAGGAAGCGTGACAGAGGGGAAAGGTGAAAATAATTTTGATGCTCATACCATATCGGCAATTATAAAAAGTGCCGATATGGTATAATAGAAAAACAAAAGTTATTACAGGGAGGAGAATGGATTGTTAGAAGTAGCAATATGCGATGATGATAAGGAAGATCTTGACAAAGCGGTACTGATGCTGGATAAAATTCTTTCGGAATATCATGCGAAATATCAGATACGGTCATTTCTGTCGGCAAATGAGCTGCTGAACAGTAATGACAAGATTGATATCGGAATACTGGATATTTCCATGGAAGAGCTGGGCGGAATTACGCTCGGAAGAAAGCTGAAAGAAAAAAATCATGATATAAAAATTATATACATCACCAGTTATGAAGAATACATGGCACAGGCGATTAATAAGGTACATGCGTTTTCTTTTTTGTGTAAACCGATCAATGAAGAAGAAATGAAAACGCAGATTATGGAAATTCTGGGGCAGGAGAAATGTCCGGAAATAGAAAAGGAATTTGAAATACTAGATGAATCAGGAACAAAAGCAGGTTGTGTGCGTTTGAAATTAAACGAGATATTATATTTTGAGTACATAAAAAGATCCAGAAAAGCAGCAATTATTCTGGAAGATTGCAGATATGAATGTGAATGTACATTTGAAAACCTTGTGGAAGAATTACAACCATATGATTTTGCGGTAAATCACAGAGGCTGTCTTGTAAATCTGAGACATATTGAGAAGATACAGGGATTTCATATTTATCTGGACAATGGGAAAGAACTGTCCCTTGCACAAAAAAGAAGCTCTGATTTCCGGGAAGAAAAAATTTTTGCAGAAAACCCAGAGGAGAGAATAGAAGATGGATAAGATTTTACTTGCGATATGTAATGGACTTTCCTGTTTTATTATCTGTACAATTCTTTTTCAATTTATGAATGAAAGATATAAGAAAAGTTACAGCAATAAAACTTTGTACATAGCGGCAGAGATAGCGATGGGAATCACTGCATTTGGCATAAATATGCTGAACCTTGCAATATTGAATCTGCTGATATGGTTTGTCGGAGTTGGTGTAACGGTATATTTTTTGTATTACGAAGCTGCAGACAGACTAATCCGCAAAATTACAGAGTGTGAAGTATTGGTTTTGTGTATGTCTGTATGTGAAACTCTGGGAGTGTTTCTGTTACATTGCTTTTTGCAGATTTGTGGAATTTCAAATATTGATGTGGTCATGCAATATTGTCTGGAAGTGACATTTTCAAAGATAGTGCTGATTTTCCTATACTATGTTTTGATAAACAGATTGATAAAAAGGACAGAGGCAGCCTGTTCCAGAGAACAATATATCATATATGGAATCCTGTTTTTTTACAGTCTGGTCAATATGCTTGTGATTGTGCAGAATTTCAGGGATGGGCAGAAAAGCTATCTGTCAGCGGTAAATATGGGTTGCATCGTTTTGGCTGACCTGTATCTTTTGTATTATGTCAAAATGGCAGACGAAAAGAGATACTATGAAAACCGCGTAAAGGCATTGGAGCAACAGGCAAAAATGCAGTATGAGTATTATCTTGCACAGACTGAAAAATATAGTCAGACAGTACGGATATTACATGATGTGGATAAGCATATCAGGGCTATCGAGAATTTGTATGGAACAGAGAGGGAGCATACGGCAGGCGAATATGCAGAGGCAATCAGAAGTACACTGGCACCACTGATTCCTATATCTTACACAGAGAATCCGATATTGAACATTTTGCTGACAGATAAAAATGCTGTCATGCAGGAGAAAGGGATACATTCGGACATTAAGATAGACAATGTAGACTTATCTTACATAGAGCCGATAGACATAACAACTATTTTCGGGAATCTGCTTGACAATGCGATTGAAGCTGCCGCAAATGCTGACGGAGACAAATACATTTTTATTAAAATCAGTGCCTATCATAAGATGACGGTAGTTCATATAGAAAACAGTTGTGGAAAGGTAAAATGGAAAAAACGTATGCCGGTATCAGATAAGGGAAAAGGCAGAGGGATAGGACTCTTAAATGTGAAACAGAGCATAGATAAGTATGATGGGGATTTACAATTAAAACAGGATGGAAACAGATTTGTAGCAGATTTGTTTCTGAATTCATGAAAAGGGCGGTTTCGTCCTTTTTTTGTACTCAAATCGTAGTTGGTGCAAAAAAATCGTAGTTGGTGCAGAACGTATAAAATATGAGAAGAATAGTGCCGATGAAACTATAAAAGAATGGAACATGATATAAGTCATATTAAGGATATAGGTGATATTATGAATATTTTTTTTAACAGTCGAATTTATACCAATCAGTCATTCATTAATACGCTGTATGGGCAACAACGAAAAACTACAAGAAGTCAAGATGCAGGTTGCAGCGGTACAAGAGATACTTTAACGATAAGCGCATCAGGAAAGGAAAAGCTTGTAAAAAATACAAACGGAAGAACACATAATACAAATGTCGACAAAAGCATTGACTTAAAATCCTATATAGCTTCAGCCCAAAAAACAAATCAAGAAATAATTGATAATGCAGGGACACAGATTAATGCGAAAACAAGTGAATATATGAGTACAGGTAAGGCTTTTAGGGGAGGATTAACGGAAAAATATTCAAAGCTTGCCGCAGAAGCAAAAACGCATTCCAATCCTGAAAATTATATTCATGCCAAGTATTTTGATAAGAGTTCAGATTATTATGAGACTAATTTGACCGATACAGAACGAAGGATTGCATATAATTATGAAATGCAGATGTGCCGAACAGGAAAGATAAATGGTGTAAATTATCAGGATTCTTTGTTTAGGGGAATTGAAGTAGACGGTGACAGTGTAGATTCGGATAAAATTCAATTTGAAAGAGCATTGGTAAATTCACAAATTTCAAATATTTTAAAGCAGGCAGGTGTAGATACATCTTCTATTACGAAAGATTGTACTTTTACTGTTGATCCGTATAGTTATGAAATAACGGTAGACGGTGTAGATGAAGAAACAAAAATACGGATGCAGAATGCATTAAATGTGGGAGATAACGGAAAAAATCTCTATAAGCATATTTACTATTGTTCGACACAAGATGGCTGCGAAAGCACTCAGATAACAAAAGAATCAAAAATGAAATACGAAGCATATCATCAGGTGTATAGTTATACGGGATATGAATTAGATAAGCTTGAGGAGAAAAATGGTACATATTACACAGAGTCAGGAGAGGACATATTGGATTTAGTTAATCATGCTGTTGAAGATACTGGAAAGGTTCCAAAAGAGTATAAGCAGCAGATGAAAAATTGGATACATGATTTAGTTTCGACTATGTCATTAAAAGGCTGGAATAATGTGTCAGATATGACTTTGAGCATCCTATATGGCAAAGGTGGGTTAAAGGATATGAAACAGTTAATATCCTATCAATGTGATGCTGATAATAGGAAAAGGGCGTGGTATTCTGTGACTTAGAAACAAAAGTTACTTAACGAAAAGCGGAGTTTAAACATTTGATGCATTGGCAGAAAGGTAAAAACATGAAAATATCTAATTATATGGATAATGCAAATCTGATAATGAAAACAAACGCTAATAAAATTCAGAAAGAAAATAATCAGACAACAGTATGGTTAAATAAAAAATATCAATGGCTGGTGTGACAAAAACAGAGCAGATTAAGACGGGATATAGCAATGTGAATGATTATTCCAAATATTTGCAGGGCAAATACAGTTATATGAATACAGGGATAAAATCTATGCAGGGGATTCCAACAACGGTATCTGTATCAAGTGCATTTTAAAGAAGTGCATGAATGACCCAGAAAAAGCAAAATATTTGGAAGAAAATTTAGCGGCTATTCCGGATTGTGTTAAAAGTGCGGTTAATGGATGTCAAGGCACATTGACAAATCTTAGCTATCAAATTGATGCAAACGGAAATATTTCGGTAGCAATATCTGGGACAAATGATCCAGATGGGAAAATAGTTATTCAAGTTTTGATGTGAAAGCGTTGGATATTTATGCACAAAGGAGACAGTTATGAAGATTTATAATAATATGAATATTACATATTCTGCAATCGAACAAAACAGCAGAAAAAATACAAAGCAAAATATTCCGGCAGATTTAGAAAAGAAAATGACACAGTACACAGATACACTTTCTATTTCAAAGACAGGGCAGGAAATCTTTAAGCATTTATCATCAGTTAGTTTTATGGATTATGTCAATCGGTTTGAAAATGAAGTAACAGAGGTATTTGCAAAGGAAGATACGACACAGGGGGTGAAGTCAGATACTTTTGAACATCATGTAAACAGAATGGCAACAGCATATAACAAAATGAAAAACAGCATTGAAGAAAAATATGCGGCACAAGATTATGAGCAAGAGTATTATGTGACGGAATCGGGCAAAATTGAGGAATTAACCAAAGAAAAAGAACTGGATATGCTAAATCAGGCATATGAAAATCACAGTAATTTTATGGCAACTTCCACAGAAATCTGGTCAGAATTACAGGATTTTACACCATCGGTAGTTTACCATAAAGGAAGTGAACAGACAGCAAATGAACAGAACATAGGTGAGAACCAGGAGAATACTGCAAGATCTAAAGAAAAGGGGGTTATCCAAAATTCGGCATATCAGGCATTTTTATCCGCCATCCAGTCGGATAACCAGAAATTATCGCAGCAGTATTCGGGTGATTGGAAAGAGTTAAGGCTAAATCTGAATGTATCAGATGGTGATCGGAAAATGCTTAATGGTATTTGGGATTATTATGCTAATAAAAGGTAATGAAAGCTTTGTATAGGTAATTGCGAAACAAGTTCGCAATCCTGATTAAAAATGAGGTAAGAATCCTGCAATGCAGAGAGGAACTTAATTCCTATTTTGAGGAATGTTGTACTTCCATGCGTACCTATCGGACAAGTCAGCACCAGACATCTGGAACCAATGAAGCAGATAATACACAGATCGTAAGTGAGATGTATGAGATATTTGCAAAAGAAAATGCAAGGGCAGTAAGTCAGGCAAACTATCAGGAGGGAAAAGCATTGAATGAGAAATACTATTCTGATAGTCACAGTGACTGGACTTATTATAATTCAGATTATTACTATCAGTGCAATGAAACCAATGCGGCATTGAGGGAATCTGTCCAGCAAATGACCGAAAAATGGGATTTGGATGAGATTGATTGTGATAAAATCGAAGCAAATTCCAGCCTTACATTAGATGGTGGTTTTGATTTTAACAGCACATGGAATTTTGAGTTTAGAAATCAGGCTGGCAGGAGCAGTCTGGCAAAGGAATCAGCGATACCTCCTGAGAATTTTAAGATGTTTTTCAAGGAACAGGCAACATCTTTTACAGAGGACAATAAATTTAATGGAAATCTGAAAATAACAATCGGAGAGAATAATTACGATTTAAAGGTTCCGTTTCAGACGCTACGCACCGGATTGGAAGGGGAAATTCGCAATGTCTGGGATTTAATGGAAGATTATTATCCGAAGTCAGAAGACACTTCTAAAGTTAAAAATTTCTTGGAAAATATGTCGGTGTTTACACGATGGTATGCATATGAAACAAGAATTAACGACATATTTGGTGATTATGAAGTGTCAAATAAGGAGTTGAGTTAATGAGTGTATCGTTGTCAGGTATAGGAGCTATTAGAAAAGAACAATTAATTTCCTCATGCAGTAACGGAGAACCGAATTGGTCTTTTATTCCAACAAAAGGGAAAAACTCAAAAACGCAGACGGAATTTGTTAGTGAAATTAGAGAACTGGCACGACGAGCAGCTACGACAACAAATAAGACAGAGTCAGAATATATTTCCAGACAGGTTCTTGGTTTACGGGCAGAATATCTATCAGATGTTGCACCTGATAGAAAGCAATTATATGAACAGGCTAAAAATACTATAAAAAAACAAACTGGCAATCCGAAATGCAAAGGATGTGGAGAATTATCATTATTGGATTTTTTGGAGAAGACAGAAGGAAAAAGCAGTAATTTTGCTGAAAAGAAGTTTGCACTGGCGGGAGGAGGAACATTGAATTGTCCAATTCTAACTACTGGTGGTTATGGTGCTGAAATTCAGTATCAGGGAGTAACGGTATTATCTAATCTTGGAAATGGCTGGGGCTATGAGATGACACCAGCGGAACTTGCAAAAAAAGATGAATTTTATTCTATTTATTGGAGCGAATATAATTTAGTAAAAGAGAGTGGAAGTTCAGAATTGAGAGAGATGCCGGATTATTTGAATCAGGATAGACCATCTTTTGAAGCCAGAGCATAAAATGTGATTATGGTAACTTCTTATTAAGATTTAAGCCTGTGGACATTAATTTTACCAAACCAAACTGGGATACTATCATGACAAAACGAGATAAACCAGCGATGTCAGAGGAAGAATTTGACGAAGCAATAAAAGAACTTGCAAGAAAAGAGTTTGCTACTGGAAAAAGGGATGATGATGCTTATCGAAAATTGTGTATGCAGCATGGAGAAACAGTATCTCCTGATAGAAAGGCTATATATGAATCAAGCATGAAAAAAACTGGTGGCAAAATGAATGCTGCATGTATGTTTTGGGATTCAAAAGGTAATAAAACGCTTTCTTATAATCCAGAGTCAAGAAACTGGAAAGCTATAAGTACAGATGAAGAATTTGCAAGAGCAAGAGTGTTTACATCAATTTATAATGATGAGTTAGCTCGTTTGAAGGAAGAGTATGGCGAAAAAGCGAAAGGAAATGTTTCTTATAGCAAAATAAAGGTAGATATATCCGCAGAGAGATCAAAGGAAAAGAATAATAATGAAGGCAATACTATTGATTTGCAAATTTAGATTGTTGATTGCGTTTTAGCAAATAGTAGATAAAAAACGGAAAGATATTCGTCGCTGGTAGCAGCATTGAGTTCATAAATTACTACTACTCTAGATAAAAGTAGTATTCCGATAAGTTAAAAGATAAAGCAGATGCAAATAGACATGAATCCCAGCGTATACCAATGAATGAGTTTGTTTCATATCTTTAATATTGCAGACATGACTAAAAGACAGGGCAGTGAACCAATAATGGTTTGCTGCCCTTTTCACAACAAAAAAAGGTCAATTCACAACATTCCAGATAGATATTGCATGAACTTATCCGATATAATAGCTATAAATATATGTAAGCAAGGAAGTGACAATATGCGAATTGCTATCTGCGATGATGAAGTATCTATGGTTCAGATACTGGAGGAAAAAATAAAAAAGCTATTGCCAGATGCGGTTATAGAGAAATATTTATCGGGTAATGAACTGATCGCAAGTGGCAGTAAGCCGGATATTCTTTTTCTGGATATTCAGATGCCGGGAATGGATGGGATGGAAACGGCAAAGATGCTTCGTCAGGACAATGAGAATATGATACTCATTTTTGTGACAGCAGCAGAGGAGTATGTTTTTCAGGCATTTGATGTCGGAGCATTTCATTATCTGGTTAAGCCATTTTCCGATGAGAAATTGAAAGAGGTTGTGACAAAGGCAGTCCATAACATAAAAAGGAGTTCCAGACTTGAAAAAGACGAAAAGTATATCATGGTACAGACCGCCGGAAGCCATATAAAAATTTTCCTGCGTGATATTGTGTATGCCGAGGTGTATAACCGGAAAGTTATTATCCATACACGAAGTACGGATATTGAATACTATGGTAAATTACAGGAATTAAGTGATATGGCAGGAACAGATTTTTTCCGAACACACAGAGCCTATCTTGTGCATTTTAAATATGTAGAAAAATATGATGCAACTTGTGTAACTATGAAAAATGGAACTGCATTGATTGCAAAAAAGAATTATCCGGAGTTTGTGAAGCAATATCTGAAGTATAACCAGAGGAAAGGAAATGAAGTCAGATGAGTTTAGTGGAAAGATGCTGGATGATCACATCGAAGTTTTCTGTTATTGCAATTTTGATTATTACAGGAATCTGTTTTGGTGTTTTTGTATATCCATATATGAAAAAGAAAAGGGAAGCTGCTCTGGTCAGTATTGTTTATATTGGAATTATGTCTGTGCTGTATCTGATACCGCAGCAGATTGGCAATTTTTCTGCATATATGCTGGGAGTTATGGCTGCATTTCTTGTGATGTATGTACAGGACAGAAGAAACATTTATCAGAAAATATTTCTTGCAGTGACATTTTTTTCTATCCGTTGGCTTGCGGTTGCAATGGCAGACAGACTGGATGATTTTATCACAAAAGCTTTGGTTTTTGGGAATACGATTGCAGGAAGACAATGGCTGCAATATGTACTTTATGCTGGAACGAGAATTCTGGATATTGTGCTTTGTATCGTTTTCCTTGCAGTTGCAATCGGTCTGATCAATAAAGCATATGTATACAAAAATGATGAAATGAACGTTAAAGAGCTGGTAATGCTCATCATACCTTCTCTTGTGGGAGTTACAGGATATGGCATTCTGCAATATTATCTGAATATTTATGAAAAAGATACAGGAAAGAGCCTGACAGATACCTATGGATTTTATGGAGCTTTAAGCTTTGTGCATTATTTTATCTCTATCATAGCAATTCTTGTTATGACAACGATGTTTCAAAACTGGAAGGTGGCACAGGAAGAACAGACAGGGCAGGAGCTGGTATTAAATCAGGTCAGTGACATGAAAAAGCATATCGGGGAAGTGGAAAAGCTGTATCAGGATATCCGCAGCCTGCGTCATGACATGGGGAATCATATACAGATGCTGGAACATCTTGTGGCAGAGAATCATATGGATGATGCAGCAGAATATATGGAGCATTTGAAAAAGGAGTGGAATGAAATATCTCCTGAGATAAAAACGGGGAGTCCTGTCATTGATGTGATTCTGATGGAAAAGTTAAGGGAAGCAAAGGAAAAGCAGATTTGTTTTATATCAGATTTTCATTATCCGGGGGATACGAAATTAAATGCATTTGATTTAAGCGTGATCTTAAACAATGCACTGGATAATTGCATGGAAAATGTAAGTGGAGAAAATCCTTATATCAGTATCTCTTCTTTTCGGAAAAACAGTATTTTTATGATAACCATAAAGAACAGATATGAGGGGGAGTTAAATTATAAGGACAGTGATCTGCCGGAAACAACGAAATCCGGGAAGGAGCATGGAATTGGACTGCATAATATCCGAAGGGTTGCAAGGATGTATATGGGAGATATATCTTTAGAGCAGGAGAATCAGGAAGTGGTTCTAAGTATTATGTTACAGGTAGAATAAGGACAAAAAGCACCTTCGAGGTGTTTTTTATTTGCTTCACAACAAAAAAAGGGCGGTTCACAACATCGCTGTTTATTGTAAAGAAAGATATGCCGAAAGAATCAGTAAAGAGAAATCATGTTGTACAGATTTTTAAGGAAACGGATTTCAGAATTTAAGCTCAAGGAGGACAATACGATGAGGATCAATGGATTTAGTGGGACAAATACGCAGACAGGAACAATGGGAATGACACAGGGGAATGATTCTGTAAGTAAAAATATTCAGAATCAGATTGCAAATGCACAGCAGAAGCTACAGGATTTATCATCGAATGAAGAAATGTCATTAGAGGATAAGATGAAAAAGCGTCAGGAGATACAGCAGGAGATTAACAATCTCAATCAGCAGTTAAGACAGCACCAGATCGAGCAGAGAAATAAGCAGCAGAGTAAAAATTCGTCATCTATGGATGATATGGTGGCTGGAACAAGTAACACTTCTAAAAAGAAAGACACCGGATTGTCACAGGCAAGTATGCAGGCGATGATCTGTGCAGATTCTTCCATGAAACAGGCAAAGGTGCAGGGAAGTATGGCAGCACAGATACAGGGACGTGCCAGTGTGCTTGAATCTGAAATCAAACAGGATGCCGGAAAAGGAAATACTGAGAAGAAGGAAGAAGAACTGGCAGTGCTGCAGGCAAAGGCACAGTCTGCGACAGCAGCACAGATGTCTACACTTATAGATGCAAATAAATCAGTAGAAGAAGCTGCAAAAGCGGAGAACAGCAATACAGAAGACACTGCAACAAAGAACAATACTGATAAATCCGAGAAAACACAGGAATCTGCGGGGGCTGCGGCAGAGGAGACAGACAACGTAAAGAATACGGATATCAAAGGGGAAACACAGGCGACAGTAGAAACACCGACTCTGGAAAATGCACAGAATGCAACACAGCAGGCAGTGTATACACCGATTGATATTCGTTTATAGTTGGTAAAGGAGAATGGTATTATGTCAGAGATTAAGAGTTTTAGTGATTACACAAGTAAATATAACAGCAATGTAGATTATTCCGCATTATTTGGCGGAACTTCCGATAGTTCATCCGTAGGAAACACCAATATGCTTTTTGATTATGCTGCGATTAAAAACGGAAGCTATGGAAAACTTATGAAAGCATATTATGCAAAGCAGGATGCAGAAAAATTATCGGGTAAAGGCGATACTTCACAGAAGCTTACACTGATGAAAACAAGTGCGGATTCCCTGAAAAAATCAGCAGATGCACTAAACGATGCGTTACTCTGGGAAAAAAAAGAAAATAAAAAAGAAGGATGAAAAGACCGGGGAAGAAACAGAGGTAGAGGATTATGACTGGGATGCAATTACCAAAAAAGTGAAATCTTTTATTGATGATTATAATGATGTTGTTAAGGAGGCAGGAGAATCCAATACAAAAGTTGTCCTTAGAAATGCTTCATGGATGACAGGCATGACAGACAAAACCAGTCATTTACTTTCTAAAATAGGTATTACCATAGGAAAGGGGAATAAGCTGGAGCTGGATGAAGATGAATTGAAGAAAGCAGATATCAGTTCATTGAAAACGGTTTTTACAGGTTACAATTCCTTTGCAGGCAAAACAGCCCAGAAAGCAGCTGGTATATCAAATGCTGCGAATCGCGCAAGTGCGACTTATACAAACAATGGTACATATTCTAAAACGAATTCTTCTCTAACGTCAAGTAAGATAGATAAGGAAGTATAGGAATATTGTATGAGTGACTAATTTGAGCAAATGTATATCACTAATTAGTAAACATGAAAGTGAATAGGCGATTGCGAAATGTGAAAGGAGCGGATATGAAAATATTTCAAACACCTTCTTACGATAGGTTTTGTTTATTCGAAATGGAAAGAAAGAGTAAAGATTTCAGAGGTATGGATGGCAATGTTGTTTATAAAAATAAGCAGATAGACAGTGTAGAAATATCGAATGAAGGAAGGCGGGCATTGCGGGAAAAATTAAGAGAAATAAAGCCAAAAGTTGAGGAACCGATAGGATATGAATTAACAATACAAGATACAAATGAGGTTGAATGGGAACATTATACTTCTATGAGAGAATATAGTGGACTGACGTTAAAAGACGGAAAATACAATCTAGAAGATGTGATGAAGTCTATGATGGATGCTTATGAAACACGTTACAATTATATTGTGAAAGAACATGAGAATGGAGAACGTCAGGTTTCTTATGACCTCACAGGAGAAAATTCATTAACACTTGATGAAGATTTGGCAGGTTTAGACAGGGCATATAATAAGCGATTAGCAAATCTGGCGGGATATATTGTATGTCAGCAGACAAATGACGGTTCTAAATTCTTTCAAACAACTAATATGAAGAAGAATACAGTAGAACAAAAAATCTATAAATCCTGGAATGATAACTGGGCAACCCTGTCCACTTATTTCAAATATCCAGAGGCAGTAAGACGCCTGATTTACACCACAAATGCCATTGAAGGATTCAACCGCCAGCTCCGGAAAGTGACCAAAAAGAACAGAAGTCTGCATAGGTTCTGTTGGTAAATACTTCGCGGTCTTTGATCTGTGTTTTGTGGCACTTTCTTGGTTTGAATTTTGCCTGCCTTTTCAGATCCACATTTCTGGCTGTGAACAGTCCCTTATCGATGTATGTGTACATGGAGCGGACAGACATATCCAGTTCCGGATGATTGATCAGGATCTGATAGGGTGACTGTCCCTGGGCGATCAACGGAGTAACAATCTGGTCTTTTTGGTGCAGCTGATGCCGGGCCATATTTATCCCGGCACGGGAACTACTTAATAATTCGCGGTACTTACGGTCGGCAAAACGGGCATCATAGCGGTATTTATGGGCAATGGTACAATGATTGATTTTCATTGGACAGCCATTACATACATAAGGCGCCTTATCAAGTCTGCAGCACCGTTCCTTTTCGAAATCCTTACAGGTTTGGTTGCAGGTTGGACAGGATGTACATTTAATACCGCAGAGCATGATTTTTCCACAGGCATTTGTTTTTTTACAGTGATAGCGGTGTACACAAAAGTTTTTGGCATTGTAGAAAGTTCCTTTGTGGTACCAGTCAGAAAGGCGTCGTGATTTAACCTCTTTTGAGATGGTTGTAGGATCTTTACAAAGGAATGCCGCAATGTCTTTAAAAGTCGCACCTTTGGATAATTCGTTTTCGATGTAGATACGGTCATTAAGTGTTAGATGTCTCTGGTTTCCAGGGATATATTTACTCATGATAATTCTCCTTCTACTGCTGTCAGAAGGAACTTTTACAATAACACTGATGTATGAAAGAGTAAATATCTACTGTGCAGGACTAAATTCTACCGCCCTGTAGGGCAGTGGAATTTAAAATTTCATTTTAGGTGTACTAAATCTTGACATAGGACCAGTTGTGTTATGCGGATGAAATGTGATAAAATAGTAAGAAAGCAAAATGGAGAGTGTTACGGACAAAATAAGAGAATATGATTAGCCAATACAAGGTGGGCAGTAAGAGATTTGTTTTTTGAACGATAAGAATTAGCAATAGGGTGAGGTGAAGAAAAAATGAGCAGTTTAATAGATTCTATAGAGAAGATATGAAATATAGACTAATAAAGATTAAAAATGAATGGTTAATGAAAGGAGAAAAAATGAAAGCGATAGCAATGTTTAATAATAAAGGAGGAGTAGGGAAAACCACGTTAACTTGTAATTTGAGTGCATATATTGCTAGAACAGGAAAAAAAGTGATGTTAATTGATGCTGATCCACAATGCAATTCTACTATTTATTGTTTTACGGATGATTTGTTCTCAAAAGTGTATTATGACAAAAAGGGATTTACAATTTATGACGTGATAAAACCGGTAAATCAAGGAATAGGGTATGTTAAAAACGTTGAAGTATATAATTTAGAGAAGTTCGGTTTTGATTTTTTGGCAGGAGATCCGAAACTTGCACTTTTTGAAGATACTTTGGCATCTGATTGGAGCGCAGCGTTATCAGGGGGAGAACGTGGAATTAGAACAACATTGACATTTAATAATTTAATAAAACAATTTGATGACTATGATTATGTGTTTTTTGATATGGGACCATCATTAGGGGCAATAAATAGATCTATCTTATTATCGTGTGATTATTTTGTGACCCCTATGTCTTCTGATATTTTTAGTATTTTGGCTATTGAAAATATAGGAAAAACAATAAAAAATTGGAGAGATACGTTTAAAGAAGGATTTAATAGGTGTACTGATACAGAACTAAAAAATATTTTTGAACCAATTTCATATATACAATTTTTGGGTTATGTTACACAGCAATATACCAGTAAAACAGTGGACGGAATTAGAAGACCTGTACAGGCTTATGAAAGAATTTTATCAGAAGTTCCTATGACCATAAAAAGAGAACTTATAGATATAGTTAATGAAAAAAATAAAGGTAATGAGATCAATTATGAATTAGGAACTATACCGAATTTTAATAGTATTATCCCACTGTCTCAGTCAGCGCATAGACCAGCGTTCGAATTAACTAGTACAGATGGTATTGTAGGTGCTCATTTTGCAAAAGTGAAAGATTTTAAAGTAGTAATGGATAAGATTACAAATCAGATGATGATTAATTTGGAGAAAATGTAATGAAATGGCCAGTAGATATTATAGAGAAGATTGCGAAGCGGAAAGTAGTTTTATTTTTAGGTGCGGGGGTATCAGCAAATGCTATAAGCGAAAAAGGCGATAAACGCCCTCCTACGTGGGAACAGTTTTTGAATAAGGGCATAAGTGAAGTCACAGATGAAAATATCGTTGAATATGTAAGAAAGTTGTTAAATGAAAAAGATTATTTAACAGCATGTGAAGTACTAGTAAATCAAATAGGAAATGAAAGGTTCGAACGCATTGCAAGAGAAGAATTTCTGACACCTAAATACAAAAGTCATAGAATACATGAAAATATTCTGAAATTAGATTCAAAAATTGTGATTACACCGAATGTAGATAAAATATATGAAGTATATGCGCAGGCAGAAACAGCAGGAACAATTTTAGTGAAGAAATATTATGATTCAGATTTGGTTAATAAGATAAAATCAGAAGAACGGATTATTTTAAAAATTCATGGAACTCTTGATGAAAGTTCAAAAATGATTTTTACGAGAAGTCAGTATACAAATGCTAGATATCAAAATGCAGCTTTTTATAGACTGTTGGAGGCTCTTTCTCTTACGCATACGTTTATATTTATAGGTTGCGGTTTTTCTGATCCGGATATACAATTAGTCTTAGAAAATTATTCATTTGTATTTCCGGGTAGTCCCTGCCATTATTTTATTACTTCTAAAGATGGAATTAATACTGAGTATAAAAGAATAGTAAAGGAAAATCGAAATTTAGAAATAATCACATATGATTCGAAAGATAATCACAGGGAATTACATGATGCATTGGAAGAATTAGTTCCAATGGTGGAAGATGAGAGAACTAGAATAGCTAAAGAAATGGACTGGTAATTATTGATAATTACGGGGATATAAGTGAATTAAAAAGAAACATACGAGTTTGAGAAAAAGAAGAGAATCATTCGGCTTTTTTCATGCCCATTTTTAGTACATAGCCATTCCACACAAAGGAGTGGCTATAAATTTTTCAAGAGAGGAGGTAGACCGAGATGTCAAAATGTAAAGTGATTGCTATTGCCAATCAGAAAGGAGGAACAGGCAAGACTACCACTACGGTCAATTTAGGGATAGGACTTGCAAATCAAGGGAAAAGGGTTCTTCTGGTGGACGCTGATCCACAGGGGGATTTAACAACATCATTAGGGTGGGCAGAAACGGATGATCTTCCTGTCACGTTAGCAACACAGATGGAGAAGATTATCCATGATGCCGTACCTTCCGGAGAAGCTTTATGCGGAGCTTCGCAGGTTATCTATGTTCAGAGATCAGCTGAATGAGGACAGAATCCGGGCAATTAACCGTATGCACAGGGAAATGAAGATTTATTTCCCAGAATATAAGGATGCGCTTGGTAAGGTAGATGGTGCATTCAGTTTGGAATTGTTGAAATCTGCACCATTTCCGGCAGATTTAAAAGCACTTGACGAAAACGGAATAAGACAGATCTGGCACGAAGCTAAGCTTAGAGGACGCGGCTATAGCAGGTCAGGAGAAATCTTAGGGTATGCGAGAGCAAGTGTTGGTATCAGGGATGGAGCGGACGCAGCCAGGATTGCGGTACAATGGTTTGTTAAGAAGGTTATTGAAAGACAGAAAACAGAAGCAAGATAAACAATTTTGCGAGTGAGGATGATGTTTTCTAAAAAAGTGGAACAATATAATTGACGCGACTTGCTTACGACTTTATAATTAAGTCGTAAGCTTAGTCGTAAGCAAATCGTAAGAAGCATTGGAGAAAAAATATGGCAATTCCAATTACTATTGAAAAACTTTTAACGGAAAATGTCGTGGAATGGGCGAGAATAGAGTTTAAGGAAGGCTGGAACCCAGATACTACTTTAAAGACAATCAGTGCATTTGCTAATGATATTGATAACTGGGGCGGTGGATACATTGTTATAGGAGCGAAAGAAAAGGATGGAAAACTTGTTCGTCCAGTAACAGGTATTGCTCCAGATGCAGTAGATAGGATTCAAAAAGATCTGCTTAGATACTGTAAATATCTTAAACCTGTGTACATTCCTCAGAGTGAGCCTGTTTATTTTGATGAGAAATTACTTCTTTTGGTATGGTGTCCTGGTGGATACGAAAGACCGTACGCATGTCCTAAGGCACCAGATACAAAGAACAGCGAAAAGATATACTATATCCGGAAGTTATCCAGTACAATAGAGGCGACTGATACAGATGTAAAAGAGTTAATGTCACTATCTCACAATATTCCGTTTGATGATAGGATAAATCCTAAAGCAGAGATGAAGGACTTAAAATATCCAATTATAAAGAATTATCTGCAAAATGTGGATAGTAGCTTGTTGAATGATATTGACACTATGGATACAGAGCAGTTGGCAAGAAATTTAAGGATAGCAGACGGACCGTCGGAGTATTACAAGCCGCTGAATGTGGGAATTTTATTTTTCAATGATCATCCAGAGTCGTTTTTCCCGTATAGTCAGATAGAGGTGGTTAATATTCCGGATCCAACAGGGCAAGGAATGGAGGAACGTATCTTTACAGGACCGATAGACGATCAGTTACGAAACGCTCTGAATTATATAAAAAACAATGTGATTGCTGAAAAGGTATTTAAGATTAGCGGACAAGCAGAGGCTGTAAGAGTAAAAAATTATAGCTATGAAGCAATCGAAGAGTTTCTTTCTAATGCAATTTATCACAAATCGTACCAGATACATGAGCCTGTCACAGTACGCATAGAGGCTGATAAAATTGAAATAACAAGTTCTCCGGGACCAGACAGGTCGATTTCTGATGAGGATATTAGTAAATATCAGATGAGAACAAGAAGGTATCGGAATAGACGAATAGGTGATTTCTTAAAGGAACTGCATCTTGTGGAAGGTAGAAATACCGGTATTCCAACAGCAATTAAATCAATAAAGGAAAACGGATCACCACTGCCATTACTTCTCACGGATGAAGAACGTTCTTTCTTTTCAGTGATTATTCCGATTCATGAGGCATTTTTGAAAAAGGAAGCTGTCAGTAGCAAAACCGAACCGAAAGATATTGTTGCTGTTCCAAAGCGAAGAACGAAAGACCAGATAAAAACTCTTATATTAAATGAACTGGAACAAGAAAGCATTTCTGCAAATGAGTTATATAAAAGACTGGGATATTCAGGTAATGCTTCAAAGACTTTTAGAAAGTGCATCGAAGAATTGATTACGGAGAACAAAGTACATTATGCATCAGATAATATGCAGGATGGAAATAATGTGCTGGTAAAGGGCTAAGGTAAGAAAAGTTAATATTGTAACCCATTAACGGACGAGGTAAATGTAAAAAAGTTTGCTTCGTCCATTTTTTGTTCCTAGAAAGTGGTCATCTGACCAGTTTTAGGGAATGAATTAGTAAATAAATTGATCAAAAACAGTACATTTAACCCAAATAATCAATGAAAGGATGCGGACTGCAAATTCTGCTCGAACGGTACGCTCATTCTGAAATCGGCGGTACATTTATTCT
>OIYG01001275.1_pt1 | contig 19647 bp, 19 predicted proteins | sample 1587861 | NCBI WGS metagenome assembly OIYG01 (sample SAMN03283272) | human gut metagenome | biome: human-associated habitat; material: feces | host: Homo sapiens | place: Peru | collected 2012 | reverse complement strand
TAATGATGATTTAATTTACTGCCTAAACTAGTCCTTGACAAGGGTACCAGTTTAGAATCAAGCTTTTTGTTTGATTTATTTGCTTAAGTATTCGTCAATTGACTTAGCAGCCAACTTACCAGCACCCATAGCTGAGATAACTGTTGCAGCACCTGTAACAGCATCACCACCAGCATAAACCTTATCCTTAGTAGTCTTACCGCCATCATCAACGATGATGCCACCCTTCTTAGTAACTTCTAGACCACTAGTAGTTGACTTAATTAGAGGGTTAGGAGAAGTACCGATAGAAATAACTACAGTATCAACTTCTAATTCGAATTCAGAACCAGGAATCTCAACTGGTCTTCTTCTGCCACTTGCATCAGGTTCACCAAGTTCCATCTTAATGCACTTGATACCAGTAACGAAGTTATTCTTAGGATCACGAGGATCATCAGGATTATGATAACCAAGGATTTCAACTGGATTATTCAATAATTTGAAGTCAATACCCTCTTCCATAGCGTGTTCAACTTCTTCTTTTCTAGCAGGAAGTTCTTCTAAAGATCTTCTATAAATTACATAAACCTTTTCAGCACCAAGTCTTAAAGCAGTTCTAGCAGCATCCATCGCAACGTTACCACCGCCAACGATTGCAACCTTGCCACCCTTCATAATAGGAGTAACAGGATCACTCTCATAAGCCTTCATAAGATTTGATCTAGTTAAGAATTCATTTGCAGAATAAACACCATTTAAAGATTCACCTGGAATATTCATAAATGAAGGAAGACCAGCACCAGAACCAATATATACAGCTTCATATTCTTCTAATAATTCATCAACAGTAATTGACTTACCAATAACTACGTTAGTATCAACAGTAACACCTAACTTCTTTAAGTTATCAACTTCCTTAGAAACAATTGACTTAGGAAGTCTGAATTCAGGAATACCATAAACAAGAACACCACCAGCAGTATGTAAAGCTTCGAAAATTGTTACTTCATAACCCTTCTTAGCTAAGTCACCAGCACAAGTTAAACCACTAGGACCAGAACCAACAACCGCAACTCTATGACCATTAGAAGCAGGTTTTACAACCTCATGATCATGAGCTAAATGATAATCAGCAACAAATCTTTCAAGTCTACCGATACCAACGGGTTCACCCTTGATACCTCTAACACACTTAGATTCACATTGAGTTTCTTGTGGACAAACTCTACCACAAACTGCAGGTAAAGAAGATGATAATGAAATTACATTATAAGCACCTTCATAATCCTTTTCCTTAATCTTAGTAATGAATTCAGGAATATGGATATTTACAGGACAACCCTCAACACATCTAGGATTACGACAATTTAAACATCTTTCAGCTTCATCAAGAGCGATTTCTTCAGTATAGCCCAAAGCAACTTCCTTAAAGTTATGACCTCTTTCAATAGGGTCTTGAATAGGCATTGGATTCTTTTCTAATTTCATATTAGGCATAATTACTAAGCTCCCTTCTTAAATAAGTTACATGCTTCATCATATTTGTGTCTTTCAAAAGTAGAATACATTCTACCTCTACTCATAGCCTCATCGAAATCAATTTCATAACCATTGAAATCTGGGCCATCAACACACGCAAACTTAGTAACCTTCTTACCATCAATATTTAAAGTTAAACGGCAACCACCGCACATACCAGTACCATCAATCATGATAGGATTCATTGAACAATCAACTGGTACATTGAATTCCTTACAAGTAATTACTACAAACTTCATCATGATAAGTGGTCCAATTGTAATAACTTTATCAAAATGCTTACCAGCATCTAACATTTCCTTCAAAGGAACTGTTACATTACCCTGACGTGCATAAGAACCATCATCAGTCATAACGATCAATTCATTAGAAACAGCCTTAAATTCATCTTCAAGAATCAATAAGTCTTTGTTTCTAAAACCGATAATACTAGTAACGTTGCAACCAGCTTCCTTTAAAGCCTTTGCAACTGGTAAAGCGATAGCACAGCCTACACCACCACCGACAACACATACATCCTTCAATCCTTCAACCTCAGTTGGAACACCTAAAGGACCCACAAAGTCAGTCAACTCTTCGCCAACCTTCTTTTGATCAAGCTCTAAAGTAGTAGCTCCAACGATTTGATAAATGATTGTAACAGCACCAGTTTCTGGATTGCTGTCCGCAATTGTTAGAGGGATTCTCTCACCTGTTTCACTTACTCTTAAAATAATAAATTGGCCAGCCTTAGCCTTCTTAGCTACAAATGGTGCCTCTACTGTCATTCTTGATACAGTAGGATTAAGTGAATCTTTTGCTAAAATCTTATACATTTGTTTCTCCTATTGCATATATATGCTTTTTTGAGTACTTACTCAAAAATTCACATTTCTATTCTATCACCTAATAGGTCTTTTGTTTATAAAGCCTTCATGATTTTATCAATCAAATCAAAGGCCTTGGCACTAGCCTTAGACACATTTTCCACAAACATTTGACCATCACCATCAATCGTATCTGAGATACATTTAATTGATAAAACTCTTACATTATTTAACATACAAGTTCTAGTAATACCAGCAATTTCCATATCGCAAATTACACAATCCAGCTTTGCTAAATTATGCTTATCTTCTAACCTTTCGATAAAACGATCACCACTAGCACAGTTACAAATTCTTAAATCAGGCTTAATACTTAAAGCCAAAGTAATCAAATCATTATCCAAAGGTAAAGCCACACTATCCACATCTAAGTATTGATGAGGCAAGACATCATCAATACAAGATGTATCAAAATCATGATTGATTGCACCCTTTACTACAAACAAATCAGATACAGCAAGTCCTTCTACCAAAGCACCAGTAACACCATAATTCAATATGATTTCTACTTCGAACTTATCAATCAAAAATTGACAAGCACTAGCTGCATCAATCTGTCCACAACCTGACTTAATAACATATAATTCATTATCATTAATCTTAGTCTTATAGACTACTCTGTTTTTTACACAAAGCGTTTCCACTTCGTAATTGCTTTCAAGGAAACTCTTTAATTCCTTTTCAATCGCAATAATCATTCCAATTTTCATAAATTTAAATACCTCGAACAAATTATACTTCTTAGCGTTATAATTTTAAACATGGACCAAAGTTATTTTAGGCAAGGCCTTAAAGACGGTTTACCTATTGGATTTGGATATTTTGCAGTTGCCTTCTCATTAGGCGTATTTGCAGGAAGCGTAGGAATCAAACCCATACAAGGACTTATCGCATCACTTTTGACAAACGCCTCAGCAGGCGAATATGCAGGCTTTATGGTAATAGCAACTAATGCTACCTATATACACATGATAATAATGACTATCATTGCCTCTTTAAGATATCTATTAATGTCTGCTGTCTTATCTCAAAGATGTGATAAAAACATCACATTACTTCATAGGCTTATTTTAAGTTTCTATATTACTGATGAAATCTTTGCGATCACTGTAGCTAAAAGTAAAAAGATTATACCTGAATATACCTTTGGCGCAATACTACCTGCTACAACACTATGGGGCTTAGGAACTCTATGTGGTATCTTAGCTGGTAATATCCTACCAGATAGAATCATATCAGGCTTATCGGTAGCTTTATATGGCATGTTTATCGCCATCATCATTCCACCTTGTAAAGAAGACAAGGCTGTTAAAATAGCCGTTATGACATCATTTATATTAAGCTTTTTAAGCACATATTATTTACCAATCTTAAAAAACTTAGATAGTGGTTCAAGAACCATCATCCTAACAATATTAATATCACTAGTAGTAGCTAAAATAGCACCAAGAGGACAAGAAGATGCATAATACCTGGACATATATTTTTATCATGGTTCTTACAACTTTTATCATAAGAGCCCTACCCCTAATACTAATAAGAAAAGAGATTACAAATCCCTTTCTTAAATCATTTTTATATTATGTCCCTTATGTAACTCTAGCTGTAATGACCTTCCCAGCTATTATCGAAGCTACTAATTCTCCTATTGCAGGAGCTATTTCGTTAGTTGTTGGTATCATCGCTTCAATTAAAGGCATGAAACTAATGGGCGTAGCCTCAATGTGTGTTATAACAGTTCTAATTGTTGAACTATTTATTTAATTGTCTTAACTACATGATTTAAAAGAATCGAAGTAGTCAAAGCACCAACCCCACCAGGTACTGGTGTAATATTCTTAACAAGTGGTTCCACCTCATCAAACAAGACATCACCACACAATTTATGTTTAGCCTCATTATAATTTAAGCCAACATCAATAATGGTTTGTTTACTATTTACATATTCCTTAGTCACTGATTCCATCTTACCTGTTGCGCAAATCAAGATATCAGCTTCTCTACATATCTTTTCAACGTCAAGGCTTTTACTATGCACAATCGTAACCGTTGCGTTTTCTTTTAGTAACATCATACTAACAGGCTTACCAATAACAGCAGATCTGCCAAGTACCACAACCTTTTTACCACTTAATTCGATATTGTAATATTTTAAGATTCTCATCACCGATTCAGCCGTACATGGTTTAAAGGCCTCGTCATTATCTAAAAAACAAGATGCTAAAGACAAATCTAAACAAGCATCAACATCTTTCTTAATAGATAAGTATTTATTGATATCTCTTTCATCAAATGGTAATGGTCTAAATATTAAGATTGCATCTACATTATCATTGTTGTTTACTTTATCTAACGTATTATAAAAAACTTCACTAGCTACATCGGGCTCGAAGTTAAATTCTCTAACTTCAATTCCAAGCTTCTCACACTTCTTAAAAATTCCTCTTTCATAAGAAGAATCATTATTCTTATTTCCTACTTTAAATAAAGCTAAAGTAAGCTTTTTATCGCCCTTTAAAAGAAGGCTTTCTTCATCAATAGCCCTAGCTACCTCTTTACCACTTAATATATTTGCCATTCTATAATCTTTCTAAAACATCATTATATGTTTGATTCGCAATTGCAGAATACTTAACAAGCATCTTTTCACTCAATTGTTCAAGATTAGTCGCATATTCCTTATCCTTCATAAGCCTTGTGTTAACTAAAACATTTAAATAAGCACCTCTTAAAGTGCCTAAAGCCAAAGACACTGAAGTACCCACATCCGATACCATAATCTTTGAAGTAATATCCTTTAAAATACTATCAAGTTCAATTACCCTAGCACTATATTTCATAATAGACAAAGGCGGAATAGCTGCGTCCTGTAAACACTTTTCCAATTTAATCATATATTCAGGATCAGATTTATCCATAGAATAACATCTACTCAAAGGATAAAAAGCCTTAGCATCATCATTGATTGCCTCCAGCAACTTCTCACTCAAGTTTTTTAATTCAATAGATATTTCCCTTAATTGTTCCTCATATTCAAGATACTTCTTCTTACCATAAGTAAGCTCAATAGCCATATTGGCTAAAGAAGCAGATAAGGCTCCAACTAAAGCACTGGCACTGCCACCACCTGGAATAGATTCTTTTGAGGCTAAATTAGAATTGAACTCATAAATTGTCTTTTTATACATATTTCAATTCTAGCAAAAAGAAGACTAGTTGTCTTCTTTTATACTTTTTTCGATAGCTGCATTACCTGCATCATATCCTAAATTATCATAAAGAGAATATAGTTCGGTACTTACTAAGTGGAACTCACCATTATCATAAATCAAACGATAAGAATCACCATAATAATCCCAAACAGTTACATCGGTATCTTTATCCTTAGCCAACTTGATAAAATCATCAAACTTTAAGGCATCCATACCATAATTTGAAGTAATGCCATCCTTGCCATCATTATAAGTAATGACAAAAGGATGATAGTACTCATAATAATCAGTCTTTAGATAATTATCAAGAATATAATCACGATAAGATTCCATCATATCAATTAGTTCGTGATTCTTAGTTGAAGTAACCACCGACAAACTAAAGGAACCAGATTCCATATAAGACTTATCCTCATCATTTAGACTCTTAAAGAAATCATAATATTCAGATTCATTATCGTCGCCGATATAGCCAGAATAATAATCATAGGTCATCTTATCATAATCAAATTTATATATTCTAGATAAGCCAAAGCCATTAGTCTTTTCACAGCTATAGCTAAAACCTAATGACAAAATAACACCACCTACAAACAACAATACTTGTAGCTTAGATAAACTAAACTTTCTCTTATATACAAAGTTTCCTATAAAGTAAGCTGCAAATAATAAAGCATACAAGATAACAGTTCCATAGACATCATTAATGATTCTACCTGAAGCGATTATAAATAAACAGATGATTGTATAGAAACTAATAATAAACGGATAGGCAAAGAAACCATCAGAATAATTACCTGCTCTTTCTACCTTTCTATTATTGAATGACTTAAATAATAAGAAAGTGAATAATACAATATAGACCACAGTAACCACATATGATGAAACTAGATATTCATATACATAACCACCAAATGTTATCGATGTATATTCAACAACGCTTAAGGCAATTGGTGATAAATAAATAAGTATTTTATATAGAGAATCAGTCAACACGTTTACGCCAACTAAATAAGAAGACGTAAACGCTTCACCTGCAAATAAAATCATCAACGGTATGGCATAATAGGCAATCAAGATTACAAATCCATCAGTAATTGAATTGGCCAAAAAATATATAAAGGCATTAAAGACAATTACCATCAAATAAGTAACACATGCAGTCAACAATAAATATAAGACATTTATTAAAGACGCTTGCATATTACTAACAATACAATTAATAAGTGTAATTATTAGTGATAAGACATATGGGGCAAATGCTGCCACAAAACAATAAACAAGGCCTGTAAATAACATCGTATTACGAGACATGTTTAATGAGAAATAAGTATCTACAGCCTTCTTATTATGCACATATGAAAAGATAAATAATGGCAAGATAAAAGCCGTAGCTGCCCCAAGTACATAATTAAACAATAAAGGACTAAATACAGACATATGAGTATCTAACTTTCCCACAAAAGAGAAAGAAATAATAGCTTGCAAGATACAAGTTATTAAAAATAGATGCTTCTTTGACTTAAATAAATAAATAAAATAATTCTTATTTAACATCTAAAGCTCCTGTATGCTCATATATAAACAATTCCTCAAAGTTTACATTCAATACATCAAGAATCAAAGGATTAAAAGTCTCTAACTTCTCAGACACTTCTTCCCTATTACCCCTAATAACAAGAGTAATTATTCTACCTTCCATATTCTTGTACAACACATCAAAGTCCTTAAATAATTCAATATCAACTTCTTCCTTAAAAGCTAATTGATACTTATTAATATTAGCCTTAGACTCCAATAAATCACCATAAGTCTCTATATGACCATTTTCTAAGATGCCATAAGAATCACAAATATCCTCAAGTTCCTTCAAGTTATGAGAAGAAATAATAATCAAAGAATTATTATCCTCAATCAAATCACTCAAGGCATTCTTGATATGAACTCTTACAATTGGATCTAGACCATCAAAAGCCTCATCCAACAACAATAAGTCTGGTTTACAAGCTAGGGCAATCAATAATAAAGCCTGTCTTTTCATGCCCTTAGAAAAGTTAGAAATATTGTCAGTTTCACTTAACTTAAATAAGCTTAAATACTTTTGATATACTTCTTCATCAAAGTCATAGAAACCCTTATAAAACATCTTTAAACTCTTGATACTTGAACCATAAGGATAATAAGGATCATCGGATACTAGAAAGATTCTCTTTCTAATCTCAGGATCAACATAAGTATCCAAACCTTCAAAAAGCACTAAACCATCATCCAAAGAATAGATACCAGTGATACTTCTTAAAAGAGTGGACTTACCTGCTCCATTAACACCTACTAGACCGAAAATAGAGCCATGATCAATATTTAAAGAAACATTATCTAAAACGCTTTTATCCTTAAAAGCCTTTGTTACATTTTTAATCTCTAACATCATCTAACTCCCAAATACTTCTTCAACAGCATTTAATACCGTCTCTTTTCGATAACCATTTTCCTTCAGTTTACTTAACAAGAAATAAACTTCATCGGTATTTGAATTAACAGCTGTTGTATCAGCCACAAAGCTACCTTTCTTGAACACCGAATAGATATAACCATCTTGTTCAAGTTCTTGATAAGCCTTTTGAACCGTATTTGGGTTAATACTCAAATCACTTGCCAATTCTCTTACCGAAGGTAGCTTATCATTTGGCTTTAAAACACCTACATTAATAAACTTAATTATTTGAGACTTGATTTGTTCATAGATTGTTTCTTTTCCTTGTAGATTAATAAGAAACATTCACATCTCCTAATTTAAATTATTCAATTTACCATCCTTTAGTAATAAACACTTATCTGACATTCTCGCAACCTCATCAGAGTGCGTTACCACGATAATTGTCTTACCAAAGTTATGAGCTAAGTCCTTAAACACATCAATAATTTCTTTTTCAGTAGCTGTATCAAGGTTACCAGTAGGCTCATCCGCAAAAATCAAGTTAACATTACTTGCCAAAGATCTCGCAATAGCAACACGCTGTTGCTCACCACCTGACAATTGACCAACCATTCTATCAGCCTTAGTTCTCACAATACCAAACTTTTCTAATAGATTATAGGCTACTTCCTTTTTATCCTTTGGAACCTTATTATCAGTCTCTTCCATCGCCACCATTACATTTTCAGCAGCTGTCAAATAACTGATTAAGTTATATTGTTGGAAGACGATCGCAATCGCATTTCTTCTATACTTAGCCAAACCCATTTTCTCAACATCTTCACCATTAAAATAAATCTTGCCACTCTTTGGTTCATCAAGTCCTGCAATAAGAGATAGAAGTGTTGTCTTACCAGAACCAGAAGGACCTAAGATAGTATAGAAATTACCTGACTCGAAAGTATAGCTTAAGTCTTTAAGAATTTGTCTTTCGTAGCCACCATCAATATACGAATAATTAATATCTTCTAATTTTAAAATTTCTGACATATTGGCCTCCTTAGTTTTGGTTCATTAAAATCTTCTTAGGATTAAAACGCATAATCATCATTGAAGGAATCAAGATAGAAACTAGTACGATTGCTAGACCCACAACATAGATTTCCGCAATAATAACTGGTGAAATAGAAACATTATAGTTACTTACTAAATCTTCTAAAGTAACATCACTATTGTAGTTATCATTCCAAATAGAATCATAATTGTAGAAATTATCATCGTCATTTTCTTCATTAACACCACTAGAAGTAATTTGATATTCAAGTACTGTTTGACCAACCTTATTAGCGATTAAACTACCAGTACCAATTGAAAGCGTGAAACCAAGTAAGGCAACTAAAGCTAATTCTACAAAGAATTGAGCAACTACTTTAAATTTACTTGCACCAATTGACAATAAAACACCAATTTCATATTCTCTAGTCTTTAATGTTAGTGCTGTAATTAATGTGATAATAACTACCGCATTAATAACTACTAACCATACAATGAACGAAGCATAAATACTTAATGTATCAAGTGGTTTAGATAACTTATTGAATTCTTCATTATCAACACTAATCTTCTTATAATCACCTAAAGTATCCTTATAATCTTCTACAAACTTATCTACTTCAAGTGGATCGTTTAATAATAAGGTAACAGTACCTAATTGAACCTTAGATGTATCATCTGCCTGTGGTCTATTAGAAGGATCCTTATAGTATTCATCATCTGGATTTTGTGATGCATAATAATCAAATGACTTTTGATTAAGAGGCAAAGTAATATTACTCAAAGTAGTACCTGGCATTAGAATCATATTATCTGTATTCTCATATGGTGAAGTCCACTTATAATTTGGACTATCAGGAGTGATAGGCTTATTATGTTCATAGATACCAATAATCTTCAATTCAACCAAATAATCACTCTCAGTTAAATCGATTCCTTGAGAAGAATACATCTTAACATCAGTTTTACTAATCGCATAATAAGTAAAAGTATCACCTACTTTTAAACCATTTTGTTCAGCTAAAGCCTTAGAAATTAAACATACTTTATTAGACTTATCAATATCTTCTTGAGTATAGAAACTGCCTTCAACCACCTTATAGTCACCATCTTCAAATTCAATCATATTAGGGAAATAATTAGCCTTGATGAAATATGATGGTTCTTGATACTCTTCACAGTGCTCAGTACCATCAGCGTCATAATAACAAGACTGACCACCGCCCATATTACTCTCAGCATCATTATTTAAATGTACATAATCAAGAACACCATCACCATAAGCTTGGCCATTATTCATCGCATTAGCAGTCTTTACTCTACTATCTTTTAAGATATCTTTTACTTCAGCTAATGTAACACTTGGATAGTTCTTATAAGCTTTATTAATCTCATCTTCATCTTCCAAAGACTCTACATAGTTATAGTAAGCTTGATAATCAACTTGCATTGTAGCAACCGCTCTCATCTTTTGACGAGTCAAAATCTTAGCTTGACCAGCCGCATTAGAAACACCTAAACCAACAATTACAAGAGTACCTACAAGTAAGAATGTAAGCACTAATAATATTGATTTAGAAGCCTTTCTTGTAACATTTTTAATTGCTCTATTAAAGAAATTCATATAACCTTCCTTTCTAACTTGCAGGAGCTACTTTCTTATATAAGTCACCTGCATCACTTAATTCGATTGTATAAAGAACATCATCATACAAATCATCACTTCTTGTTTTATCAACAATTCTAGCAGCCTTGCCGTAATCATCAGTTGTGATATTATCAGCCAACTTATATCTAATATTTCTAGAAGATAAAACAGACATAATATCAGATACAGTTGCCTTATTTCCATTATCTCCAAACATATCATTTAACTTGTAATATTTACCCTTAGAAACAACGATACTAAATCTAACATCAAGAGGTAAACGGTCATTGAAATTGTATGTTTGACCTGTTGAATAAGAAGAAATCTCATATGATACAATTTGACCCTTTGAATAAGTTTCTGAATAGACCTCAGAAGAACCTGACCAATTACCGGCGAAACCATCAATACCTTTTTCACGCTTAGAATTACACCAATCTTCCAACTTATTCGCATTCATACCAACAATTTCTGTTAAGCCTTCATCAGCCGCATAGAAGTACTTGCCTGCATTTAATGTAATTTGTACATCATCGCTAGCCGAAATAGTTTGACCCACTTTTACATTAGCCTCTAATACATGACTATCACTATTTGAATACTTAGTAGTAACAGTTGGCACAATACCATTCTTAGCTGCCCAAGCTTCAATTTCTTCCTTATTCATTTTATAGATATCAGGAACCTTAACACCCTTGCCCTTAGAAACAGTAATGGTTAAAGTCTCATTTTGTTTCATAGTCTTATTAGCTGCCACAGATTGAGAAATAACCTTACCAGATTCAACCTTATCGTTATATACCTCAACCTTTTCTAAGTTAATCTTATTAGTCTTAGCCCAAGATTCTACTTCTGTATAGTACTTATCCTTAAAATCAGTAACCGTAACAGTACCTGCAGGTTGAGGCCCCTTAGATACTGAAATGTTCATAGTTGATGATCTTGTAAAGTCAGCCTCATCAACACCCTTAACTTCATAACTGATTACCTTATCTTTTTCTACTGTTTCATTATAAGTAGTAGTAATCTTAGCCTTAGTTAATTTATTTTCCTTAATCCAAGATTCAATCTCTGACTTAGTCATATTCTTAATATCAGGAACACTTACCTTTTCATCAGGATCAGCACCCTTAGAAATAGTAAATGTAATCTTGACATCATTTTTTACTTTCTTACCAGCTTCAATAGTTTGATCAAGGATTACATCCTCATCATTATCGAAGTTGTATTCATCCTTAAACACAATACCGCTTGTTGTAATACCTTGTTGTTTAACCCAAGCTGCCACATCACTCTTTGTTTGCCCTACAAAGTTTGGCATTTCAATCTTTGGCGCAAAAAACAAGAAATAAGATAGAACACCCAATACTACAACAACTACTCCAGTGATAATAAATACCTTTGGATCAATTTGTTTCTTAGGCTTTTCAACCTTAACCCTAACTTCTTCCTTATAGCTATCAGGCTTTTTGCCATCGGAAGAAAATTGACTTAGAAAATCTTTTTCAGACATTTATATAATCCTCATCTTTCCTTGATTATGATAAGACATTAAAAAATACAGACTGTCTTATCTGTATTAATTGTACTACACATCTGTATTATTTGTACTAGCAATTTAAATCTTTTTGAAAAATTACTTTAACAAACTCTTCGATCGCCGCAACCATCGAAACACCTAACAAAATCCAGGCATAAGGTTCTAAGCAATTAAAACTTATTACTAAAGGCAAAAAGTAAATCAAGACATTAGTAGTCTTATTTAGATAAGTATGATTAGAAACCAACTGTTTATGCTTAAAAGCGCCAAAAGAATAGATGATTATTCTAATTATTACAACCACCAACACAAAGTACCAAATATAAGTTGGTAAAAGTTCTAGAAGCCTTGGCATAATCTTAATAGCTAGGGCTGAGTAAAAGGTTAAATCACAAACACTATCTAATTTAGAACCAAATTCGCTAACCGAATTTAACTTACGAGCTAAGAAGCCATCGATACAGTCAGTAAAACCAGTGATGAAGTAAATTATAAAAAATGATAAAGAAAAAGGCTTTAGAAACAAAATAATTAATGCTCCTAAAAGCCTTAATGATGTCACAATATTGGGAATAGTAATATATTCTTTCTTCATGACTTGATTATACACTTTTATCAGACACAAGTTGACAAACACAAGCTGATCCAATAATTAAGATTGCCCCAATTACACTATAGATATTCATAGGTTCACCAAGTAATAAGGCACCCGTCAACACTGACATAACTGGTTCTACATAACCGATAGTGGCAATATAGACAGGAGATAGGGTCTTAATCGCATCAAAATAAAGAACATAGGCAAAACCTGTATGAATAGTTCCTAGCATTGTTAATACCAGTATCATCTTTAAGTCAAATGATGTAGGAATTGACTTATTAATTAACGCAAAAGGCAATACGGTTAAAAAGCTAAAAGCCAACTGCATAAAAGTCTTATCATAAGGATCAATATCCTCTAGTTTCTTGTTAAAAAACACTAAAGCTACAAAACCAATTGAAGCTAATAGACCATAGATTAATCCTGTTATATCAATATTGTTCTCAGTAAAAATACCCGATAAACACAAGACACCAATAAAGGAACATGCAATACATAGTCCTTGTTTAAAACTTATCTTTTCCTTTAAGAATAAAGCTGAAATCACAATTACACTAATCGGTGCTGTATAGTTACCAAGAGATGTTAAAGATACTGCATACTTATAGCCCATAAAAAGAAACATCTCGTTTAATCCAAGACTTATACCAGAAAGAATTAAAAATAAAATATTCTTTTTTATTCCTTCTAAATCAATCTTTTGTTTCCTAAAAAACATTATAAGTAACACAAATAAAGAACCAAGGCCACCTCTTACAAGAACTGTGAATTCACCACTTACATCTATCAAAGATAGAAAGTAGCCCATGGTTCCATATAAAAATACTGAAATAAAATACTTAAAAGAATCACTCATCTAACAAACTAAAACCACATAGATCATCTACTGGTAATGAGAAACATACAGCACCAGCCTTAGTCTCAATACCACATTCTTCGATAATTGAAGACATAATCTGATTCTTATCCTTCTTACCAGTAACAATCAAAATGATTTCTTTCTCCGCTACTAATGATACACCTAAAAAATTATCTATTTCATTATTACCAGCACTCTTACCATGAATTAAAGTACCACCCTTGGCACCATTTTTCCTAGCACTTGTCATAATCGTATTAGAATAGCCACTATTGGCAATAGTTACAATCAATTCATATTTGTTATCTTTCATCGCATCTTTCCTTTCACTAATTTTTTGTCCCTGTAAACACAAATTAAGTTCTCGCTTACCTCCAAAAGAAGATAATGGACAAATAAACACCACACCATTGCCTGGTCTATCAATATCTAATCTATTAATTAAATTTCTCTTAACTTTCTTAAAGTTATCTACAGTCACAAAAGAAATAATTAAAGACTTCTTACTTTGTTGAAGACCAAGATAATCGATAATATCAAAAGAAGCCAAACCCTCGCATGAGGCAATATATGACCTCTCAATATGTAATTTTTTATATTGTTCTAAGAATTCGTTTCTTCGACTCTTATCACAAATTGTAAACATTAAATATACTTCCATAGGCTAAAACTCAATGATGTCCTTATCATCATAATTCTCAAACATTTCCAAAATCTTATTCTCAAAGACTTCACTCTTAACATGACTTTGTTTAAACTTATAAATCAAACCCAATAATTGAATCGTAATAAGTGGTGCCAAAGCAACCAAAGCTACTACACCAAAGCCATATGAGGCGATGTCTTTACCCTGTAAGATACAAGCACCCTGTGCTAGTGGTAATAAGAAAGTAGCCGTCATCGGACCTGAGGCAACACCACCTGAGTCAAACGCAATAGCTGTAAAGATATTAGGCACAAAGAAAGTTAACACTAAAGCTATCAACAAACCAGGCACCATAATATACATAATCGAGAAATCAAAGATGATTCTTGTTAGTGATAGTCCAATTGCCAAAGAAACACCTACTGACAAAGAAAATAACATCACTCTTTCAGAAATAGCGCCCTCGGTAATTTGTTCAACCTGCTTAGTTAAAATAGCTACAGCTGGTTCTACTCTTACAATCAAGAAACCAATAATCATGCCAAAGGGAATAATTAAATATGAAGGCAACATACTGCCGATATAATTACCCATCGACACAAAACCTACATTAGCTCCACACATAAATAGGAACAATCCAATATATGTATATAACAAGCCCATGCCAATCTTGATGTGTGTTTCCTTAGATACTTTCAAGAAAATAAAGTTATAAATCTCAAAAAACACCACAATTGGCAATAAAGCAACACCAATCTCTTTCATATAAGTTGGGAAAGCTTGTAAGAAAATAGTCTTTAGTTCATAAGTATCCATTGGATATAACGCCTTTTCAATAGAAACATTCAAATCACCGCTAAAGAATAAGCTTAAGATCATAACCATTAAAATCGGTCCAATTGAACATAAGGCAACCAAACCAAAGCTATCATCTTCAGCCTTATTATCACTTCTTACCGAACTAATACCTAAACCAAGTGCCATGATAAAGGGTACAGTCATTGGCCCTGTTGTTACACCACCTGAATCAAAGGCTACTGATAAGAATGATTTAGGAATAAAAGCTGATAAGATTAATACTATCGCATATAGTCCAATCAACATCTTAGATAGTGACCAAGCAAATAGAATTCTTAAAATAGCTAAGGCTAAAAAGAAACCTACGCCTATCGCAACAGTTGCGATTAAGACACTATTGGGAATTGAAGTAACTTGATGTGCCAATACTTGTAAATCAGGTTCTGATATTGTGATCATAAAACCTAACAAGAAGATAATGGGAACAATTAATCCTATCTTTTTAGTCTTAACTAAACTAGAGCCAACAAGCTCACCAATATGGCTCATAGACTTTTCAGCGCCTAGGTTAAAGAAAATCATACCCAGCATTACAAGTAGTGAGCCAAACACAAACTGTAATAATAAGCCATTATTAATAGGTATGATGAATAAACCATTAAATAACACTAATAATAAAACAGGAAAAACCGCCACGAGTGACTCGTGGGATTTCTCCTGTAGATTTTCATTTAAAGTTTTTAAAAATATTTTCTTGCGATCTTTCAATAATCTACGTCTCCTTATTTTCTATCTTTTTCAATTAACTCCTTAATAGCCTCAACAGCTACACAAATTGCTGCCTCTGTATCATGACATTGAGGATTATCTAATCCTGCCAATGCACGCTCTTGATTAGCCACAACTAAGAAACAGCTACCACATCTTACTTTTCTTGCTGAAGCGCAAATAAATAAGGCAGCAGATTCCATTTCACTTGCCAAAGTATGAAGCTTTTTCCAAGCATCCCACTTATTAATTAATTCATAACTTACAGGCATCTTCTCTGGTTCATGTTGACCAAAGAAAGCATCCTTACACTCTACAACACCAACATGGTTTCTATAACCTAATTTGTTAGCGGCATTATATAAAGCATTAGTAACCTCAAAATCAGCTACAGCTGGGAATTCGATTGGTGCATATTCCTTAGAAGTGCCTTCCATTCTAATAGCACCACTTGCGATAACAACATCACCACCAACTACATCTAATTCGATACCACCACATGTACCAACTCTAATAAAGGTATCTGCACCACATTTAATTAATTCTTCCATGGCAATAGAAGCACTAGGGCCTCCAATACCAGTAGAAGTTACAGAAACCTTCTCACCATTTAAATAGCCAGTATATGTAATATATTCTCTTGAATCAGCAATTAACTTTGCATCATCAAAATGTTTTGCAATCTTTTCACAACGCTTAGGATCTCCTGGAAGAATAACATAACGTCCAACATCTCCCACTCCTACTGCTGTATGGTATTGTTTACCTGAACCTTCAGTATAGTCTATCATATTAAAATTCTCCTTGTTACTTTTATAATTTTACCTTTTTTCCTTTACATTTGAAAGTAAAAAATGCTAGAATGATTAGGCGCATAGGGGTGTGGTACAATGGTAGTATACCGGTCTCCAAAACCGTTGATGGGAGTTCGATCCTCTCCACCCCTGCCATATAGCGTTAAAATGCCCTAATAATGGGCATTTTTTTATATCTAGGAAGGATTTAGGAAGGAAGTAATTCAATTTATTTTTTTAACAAACTTTCCAAAGTATTCAAAATTAGTGAATTTTCTTAATATATCGAAAACAAAGAAAAAAAGGAAATTCGCAATGAACTTCCTTCAAAGAAATGCCGTGGGCCGCCATCACCAATTAAGGTGCACCCCACATATCGTATATCAGCTTTCCGGCGAAAATTTAAGCCTCACATTCCTTAATTTGATAATAACATAAGTTTAATCCATTTTATTAATAACAGTCACAAAGCCAAAGATATTGGCACCTACCACAAGATTGCCATCTGCGCCATATTCTTTCGCAGTATTAGCTACATTATGGTAAATATTAATCATCATCTCTTTTAACTTAGCGTCAGTCTTCTCAAATTCCCACTTGGTGCCTTCTTCATTTTGAACCATCTCAAAATAACTGCAACCAACACCACCCGCATTAGCAGCCTTAGCTGGACCAAATAAGACATCATGTTCTTGTAGATAAGTTGTAGCTTCAAGAGTTGTAGGCATATTAGCACCCTCACTCACACATAGACAACCATTTTCCACTAAAGCCTTAGCACTATCTAAATTAATTTCGTTTTGAGTAGCACAAGGAAGACAAATATCACACTTAATCTTAAACAAATCACTAGAATTTGGATAATACTTAGCAGTATCAGAATACTTTAAGTAATTTTCAATTGATTGACGATTTTCCTTAGCCTTTATCAATAACTTATAATCAATACCCTTTTCATCAACAATATAACCGTTTCTATCAGACATTCCAATAACAGTACCACCTAATTCACTTGCCTTAGCACATGCATAAGTAGATACATTACCAGAACCAGATACAATTACTTTCTTATCCTTAAAGCTTAAACCATGGTCATTTAACATCTCTTCAGTGAAATAACATAAACCATAACCTGTAGCCTCAGTTCTACCCTTTAAACCACCTTTGTCTAAAGGTTTACCAGTTAAAGTGCCAATATCACTACGATACTTTAAATATTGATCAATCATATAACCAATTTCAACACCACTTACACCAATATCACCAGCAGGAACATCAGTCTTTGAGCCAATGAAAGGATATAGTTGATCCATAAACGCTTCACAGAATCTTTTAATTTCAGCAGGTGACTTACCATGAGGATCAAAGTTACTACCGCCTTTGCCGCCACCCATAGGACAACCAGTTAAGGCATTCTTAAATGTTTGTTCAAAAGCCAAAGACTTTAAAATTGAAAGATTAACATTCTCATTAAAACGTAAACCACCCTTAAAAGGACCAATCGCATTATTATTTTGAACACGATAACCACGATTTACTTGAACATCGCCATTATCATCTATCCACTCAACCTTGAATTCAATTACTCTACAAGGTTCTGCAATTCTCTCTAAATATTTCTTACTCGCAAGCTCTGGATGAACATCATAGAATGGCTCTAATGACTCAAACACTTCCTTAACTGCATTCAAGAATTGTGTTTCACCAGGTGCATACTTGCATACATATTCATAAGCTTGTTTAACATATTCATTTTTCATAAAACTAGTACTCTCCTAGAAAAACATTATAAATAACAATGTAATTAATTTCAATGAATGTAAATGTTTACATTATATATTTAAAAAAAATTAGAATATGATAATATGAATATAGAAACGGTACCCCGTAACCATAAAGTCCGCGAGGCCACCGTTTTTTAATTACTTAAAAAGTTCTGATAACCAGAACTTTTTAAAACAACGATACCTGGTTAGAATCATCCAAGTCATCTAAGACATGCAAATCATCTAACTTCTTAATTAAAGTATTCGACAACTGTGTACGATCACTCAAGTCTTCCTTAGACAAGAAAGGCATCTTCTCTCTTGCCTCCACAATACTAATCGCAACGTTGGCACCAAGACCATCAATAATAGTAAACGGTGGAATAATCTCATGATTATTATCAGGATTAACTCTAAATTCAGTTGCTAAAGACTTATATAAATCGATATTAATCAAACGATATCCTCTAGATACCATCTCATAACATACTTCAATAGTATTGAAAATATCCTTCTCCTTTTTAGAAATAGGATTCTCCCTAGAATTCATCTTAGCCTGTAGTTCCTTCATACGTGAATAGATACTATCAGCATCCTTCAACATTGTCTCAAGCTCATAGGCGTCACATCTAAGTGTAAAGTAAGAAACATAATAATACTCAGGATAATAAACCTTAAACCAAGCAACCCTGACTGCCATGATACAATAGGCAACTGCATGAGCCTTAGGGAACATATACTTAATCTTCTTACAAGACTCAATATACCATCTAGGAACATTGTGCTCCTCCATCAGTTTTTCTTCTTCAGGTGTTAAACCCTTACCCTTTCTTACCTTCTCCATCAAAGTAAATGAAGTCAAAGGTTCAAGATTATAACTCATCAAAGTACCCATGATATCATCACGACAACCAATAACATCTCTTAGGGCAATACCCTGATGAATAAGCTCTTGGGCATTACCACGCCATACATCGGTACCATGTGACAAACCAGAAATCTGCACAAGATCCGAGAATACCTTAGGACGAGTTTCTTCAATAGTATTACGAGTATTTAAAGTACCAAATTCAGGAAGACCACAAGCACCTGTTTCCTCATGATAATTAGGATTAATAATATTTAATTCCTTAGAACTAGAGAACAATGACAACACTCT
>OIYG01001268.1_pt1 | contig 19701 bp, 26 predicted proteins | sample 1587861 | NCBI WGS metagenome assembly OIYG01 (sample SAMN03283272) | human gut metagenome | biome: human-associated habitat; material: feces | host: Homo sapiens | place: Peru | collected 2012 | reverse complement strand
GGGCATTTATCAGGCTGCCTGTTGCCGAAAATCGGTGTGACGGACAAGATTTCAAATGGGATTTCCTCACGCTTGCCGGAGATGGTCGGCGCTGTAATAGTCAGAGATTGGATAGCATCGTCAATCGCTTGCTCAATGCTGCCAGTTACGCGGACGGCTGGAACTTTGGCAAAAACCAAATTTTTGTTTCCGTCAGTAGAGGTGTAGTCGGAGCGTATGCCGCCTGGCACATCGTGGATGAAGTCTGGCAGGGAAACCGTCACGGCTTTTCTGCGTGCCATGCCGGTGGGGGTGGTTCCGATTTCCTCCCATCCATAGGGCAGGTCAGGGCCGTAAACATAATCCTGTACGGCTGTAAAATAAGCGATTTCGGCGGGGGTGTACTCACCTGTTTTGCGGGAAGCAGAAACGACAGTGATGATGATTTCTGTGGTCATGGTGTTCTCCTTCATTCTTTGGGGATGGCGTTGATCAGGCGGATGATGCAGCCGCGCATACCGGATCGATAAACCTCGATGTGGTCTGCATGGAGCACATTTACGCGCTCTCGATCATCGTAGATTGTCATCCAATAGTCGAAATCTGCTACTTTTTGGTAGTGGCTGCCGATCTCAGCATCTGGATCTGTTACGATATAGGCGCTGTATGCGCCGTCTTCGCCAAAGCTGATGTATTCAGCGTGGAGACTATCGCCGCTCGGCCCGGAGACGAGGATAGCGGCGATGTCAGAGCTGCCGATGTACGATTTTTCAAAGTCTTTATAAGTTTTCATAATGTTCTCCTTTAAGGGGGGTTCTTCGTTTGTTTGATTATAGTATAGGCCAAAATTGGCCTCTTTGCAATAGGCAAGTTGCACAAAGATTGAGGAAATTTTTTAGCGCTGTTATATGCTGAAGAATATGTAATGGCAGTGTAGATTACAGTGTAATAAGAAACAAAAAACGCTGTAAATGGCATTAAAAGCACGACAAAAATTTACGATAAAAAGCAAATAAATATTTTTCGACTTGATTTGTAATCAGCAGGTCGGGGGTTCGAGTCCGTCAACTGGCTCCAAATAAAAGCCGCCAAATCGTTACAAAAACGGTTTGGCGGCTTTTTTATGTTTGCAGAACAGAGTAGATGAAAGAGTAGGAAATAATGATTTTTTTCAAGAAAAATCAAAAAGAATCACATAGAATCTGTAACTTCCTTCAAATCGCGCAGCTCTTGATGAGTATATAATTTAGACATTTCATCCGAAGCGTGGCCGATCAAAGCCATTTTGGCACGCTCGGTGCCTGCGGCGTGATCCATCAAGCTGCGGGCGGTATGTCGGCAGCAGTGCGGAGTAAGATAGCGGCCATCGGGTGCGGGATGTGCGCTGGTGGGGATGCCCAAAGATTCGAGCGTGGAATTAAAGGCATCGCGCCATTGGTCATAGCTCATTTGGCCACCGTGCTCATTGCGCCAAACAGGCCCTTCGGTGCGGCTGTCTATCGCAGCGGTAACATAGGGCATAATTTTAGGGCTGATGGTCATGGCGCGGTTTTTTCCGGCTGCGGTTTTTGCGCCGGCAATAAAATAGTTGCCGTCGCTATGATAGTTGGCACAGTCCAAATTGCAAAACTCGCTGGGGCGGTAACCCAAATAGCAGTTGCTGTAAATGTATTCAGCATAAGGTGCTTGACCGATTGCCTTCTGCAGAGCCTGCAGCTCCTCTGTGGAAAAGCGTACTTTTGCTTTGCCGCTGTCGCCTGCGCAGAAAAGATATTCGGCCAGATTGGTATCGTCTTTTGTGACCCGGCGGGGGATCGCGTACTTATATAAAAGGCTCGCTATATTTTTCATAAGCTGGCGGGTGCGCTTTCCGTGAGGGCAATCGTCCAGCGCTTCCTGCAGATCATCAATGCCGATATCGGCAAAAGGCACATCGTGCAGGTCCGAAAAGTAAGCGTAGGCGCTGATATATCCGTTTAGGGTCTTTTCTTTGCGGCCCCGGCGGATGTAATCCGTTTTCCAGCCCTCAAAAATTTGCTGCATAGTGGGATTGTCCGGCTTATCCTGATGTGGAGGCTGTAAAAGGGACAATGCCTCCAATGCAGCTTTTTTACTGTCGAATCCATGCTTGCGCACATAGACCATATGCGCTTTGCCGGTTTTGTGATTTACCGCCACGCCGAAAGAGCGCTGTGCTACCCATTTGCCATTTGTTTCTTTGTAAGCGCTGCCTTCGCCCTTGCCGCGAATACGCCCACGGCGCTGCTTCTCGCCGGGCGGCAGTTCTGCACCGCAATAAGGGCAGTATGCCCATGTGGATACAGTTTTCTTTTTGCATTTTGCACATATCATATAATCACCTCGAATACTCGTTGCGGCGCAGCTGGGCAGCATGCTGGCCTGCTTCGTGGGCCGCCCGCAGGTTGGCAATGTTGGGCTTGGCTATAGCCGGATCTACCAGCTCACCGGTGGCTTCTTCCAATTCGTAGTTCTCGATGACAAGCCGACACACGGCGGCGCGACTACGCATGGAACAGTGGGCGTTTGCGACATATTCGTCCAACATACTGAGCCAATCGGAGCCGTGCTCGCCGAAGATCAGAAAGGCGAGCTTTTCGACCTCGCCAGGCGGGCATTCTGCCAAGTAACTAAATAGGCCGTTGCGCTTTTGCTCAATATCGGCGACGCTGCCGCCGAAGTCATCGTATATTTCCGGATGAGCCAGGCGAAGAATATCTCTGTACCAATTCAGGCCAAGCGCGCGATACCACATGATGAATTCAGCCATGTTGGGCACTTTGGAACCTGTTTCCATTCGGTGAACGGTAATGCGGCTCATGCCCAGAGTTTCGGCAAGATCTTCTTGACTGACACCGGACTTGTTTCTGGCAGATAGAAGCAGATTTGATATTTGTTTGATGATGTGTGTCATGTGGAGCCCTCCCAAAAACAAATAGGCACTTTGGAGCTGTATGATATCAATTTGCTCCAAATGTGCCTTGAAATTGTATCAAATTTGATATGGTGCTAACGGTAAAAATGGGCTATAGTAAGTTTAGCTACACAAGGCAGGAACAAACGAAGAAAGTGAGGAGATTATGGATGACAACCTGGCTAAATTGATCGAGATCGTTGAAAACATGAATGAGGAACAAACGAAAGAACTTATGGACTGGGTAAATGCAAAATACGGAGACAATAAATAATTACATATAGGTTCCCTCGCCTTGTGGAGAGGGAACCTACTTTTTATACGGGGTCGAAATAATATGTAACGGTAAATTTGGCCGTATTTCCTTTGTACCTTCCGCCGTTTTCCGTTACAATGACCTCATCTGTTACAGAAAAAGACTGACCAATATCACCTTTTTCTATAACAATGTAGCAACTGCTTTCCCCGATATCAGGAGCGCCATCATCGTGCTCAACGCATCTTGCCGAAAGATGCACCTCTTGCCCCTCGTAAACTGTTATTTGCGCTCCACCCGGTGCAATGTTGCTTTTTCCAACTTTTGCGCTGCAGAGCCAATCATTACCAACATGGTTGTTGTATTCCGCGTTAAAATTAACCGTAATTATGTAGTCGCAATCGGAATCCGGAATCTGGTTTTGGCTTGTGTCCATCTGCTCGGCGCTGGTTGAAACACTTTGCTCCGTGTAAGGCTGATCGCTTTCAAATCTTTCTGCTGGCAGCAAAAGAGACATTACGCAGGTTATGACAAATGAAAGTATGGTTGATCCAACAAGTATAAAAAAGCACCTTACAAAAGACGGGACTTCGTTTTCCTTTGATATAAAATATGCAGATAAAGAAAAATATAAAATAGTAAATACCGCAACAATAGCATAGCCGGTCATTTTTTCTCACTCCTACGCTTCAGAGCTTCCGCAAACAGAAGAATATCTTCTACGGCATCCGGGTGAGCATTGCAAATATCCACAATTTTTTTAACAGCAGGGTTTTTATAATCCTGCTGTTTTTTTGCTAAGGAAAAAGCTGCGGCTAAATTTTTTATGTCGTCGGGGACTTCGCCGGAAGAACTTTTGCTATCAAGAAGATCACTGACAGTGATAGAACGGTGCAACTGCTCTGTAAAATAATTTGCTAATTTTTGCAAACTTATATCTGAGATTTCTTTACCTGCTTTCCATCCTGAAGGAGCGGCATTTGATAAACCAGCTTCGACGGCGGCTTTTGTCAAGCTTTTTTTAGCTTCTGCGCATAACTTTACATATGTTTTGTAGAATTCAGACATAAAAAACCTCTCAGTTTTGTGAAAAAAAGAGAAATAGCTAAAAAAGCTAACAAAACTATTTACTTTACTAACTGCGTGTGCTAACATAAAAGCATGGTTAGTAAAGTTAGCAAAAAACAAAGCCAGGAAATAAAACTATCCGGCGATGAATCTACATGTATCTAACAATTACAATATAGCATGTTGTGCTAACTTTTGCAACAAAAAGATAGAAAAATTAACAAAAACAGAGGGGGCGTATAAAAATAAATCCCCCGGCGGGGCCGGGGGAAAACCATGAAATTATTCGCCTGCCAAAATGCAAGTGATGAACGAAACGATGTAGCTAATGCTGATAAGCAGCGAACGGCAGAAAAAAGAAACAGCGCACCAAACAGCAACATACAGAATGCCGATAAGACCCATATGAAAAATAAGAAGAATGGAGAAGCCTATAAAAGAGACGATGGAAGCAAGGGTATATAGGCCAAACCAAGAATATCGAACCATGGGAGGAGTGCCCATGATATCTTCCGGGTTGCAGGAAAGGCAAAAATGAGCTACAGCGGTAATGAGAAAATAGCAAATCATAAAAACGGTGAAATTAAAATTTGTTGCAAATAAAAGAATAAATGATAGGGCGAAAAACCAAATAGAAAGAATTTTACGCATGAGGAACCTCCTTATTTTTATCTCAGTATAGCACACTTGCTAAATTTTGCAACATTTAGAGAAAGAAGGTAAAAGAATGCCGGAAAAATGGACGGGTGAACTTTTGATGATCATGCACAACAACAAGATTCGCCGCGCGGAAGTGGCAAAAAAGCTGGGGATCTCGCAAGCTTACACAACGCAAATCCTGAACGGGGCGCGCAGACCATCGCATATTGAAGAGAAAATGCGGGCAGCTGTGGAGGAGATCCTGACGGAGCGCGAGAAAGGGGCGAACGGCAATGAGTGATTGGGCGTACAGCCCACAAGAGGCCGGCAAATTGCTGGGGTGGGATGCATTATACATACGATATTGTGCGAGAAACTGCCCGGAAATGCTGCCGTTCCCGGTGATTGTACACGGAAACAGAACGCAGGTGCCAAAGGGGCCGCTGAACAAGTGGCTGAAAGAAATGCGGGGTGAGTGATATGGAACATTGTGTTAAGTGCGGCAGAGACTATGAGCCTACAGGGCTATGGATTGAGCCGGAAGGAAAGCCGAGCGGGCGCATGGTGGTAGAAGTTGGGCGCGAAAAGGTGAGCCAGACCATAGCGCTGTGCCCAGTGTGCACGGAACGCGTGCTGAAGTGGATCACGGAGGAAAAACAGAAAGATGAATGAGGTGAAGGTTTCGTTTTCTTATGACTCGGAAAAGGACCGGCTGGAAAGCAAAGAGGAAGGCAGTACTATGGACATTGCGCTTGCTTCGGCTGTGCATTTGAGGATGATCATAGACAGAGCACTGCTGCGAAATAAAATGCAGGGGATTTTGCTGCGAGAAATCATTTTCAAAATTCTTCAAATGAAACTGCCGGGAAGATTTAAGCAATCGGTTACTAGTGTGGATTTAGAAGGCTTTGGGCGCATGATCGGAAGAGGGGGAGAGGAATAATGCGTGACATTAATAAATGGTGTTTTTGGCGCAAGGCCGCGGTGCGTGGAATGCAGATGGCTGCGCTGGTGGTGATCGTGAGCATGTCGGTGATGCCGGGCATGATTGCCCGCTGCAGAAACTTGACCGAGGCGGCGATATTGCTGGCGGTGCTGCTGTCCGGCACGGTTTCCGCCGCGGTGACCGGCTGGCTGGCCGTGGAACTGGACGATGATACCAACCGGAAATACAGAGAATACCGCCGAATGGCGCAGCGATGCCGCTATGGCAAGCGAGGCTAAAGCGTGGAACACTATGTTTTCGGGCAGTGCGTGTATACATTTAGGATCAACTTTGCAAAATGCAAAGCCTGTGATGGACAAAACCGGGGGTGCCGGTGCTACACACCGATGGAACCACGCGATAATAAGGACAGTTCCGCCGCCCCGGAGGGCGAGCCAACGGGGCGGCAATATGACGGCGCAGGCAGGTGATTCCTGCCCGTGCCGGAACGGGCGCGTGGAACATGCGTGATTGTTCATTCATGCTGGCCGGGGTGCGGTACCGCAGCCCCCTCCTGGGTATACAAGCCGGTGAAACACCGTGCTGCCCCGCCAGGCGGCCTTGCTTTGTACATGGGCAAGGCCCACTGCGCAGCCTGCGCGCAGTGAAAAATAAGAAAAGGCCATGTTTGCGACTCATGAAAAAAGCCGCAGGCCCTGCCCGCCGATAAGGTATTGTAGCGGATTCCCGGCGGGCGGGGCAATTACTATGCAAACATAAAGGCAATGCGCCGGTGAAAATGCCGCGCCATGAAAGGAACGGAAGATGAACAGTGCACTTTTGAGCAGCAAGAAAATGGACTACTGCACACCGCAGGACTTTTTCGACACCTTGAACGCGGAGTTTCATTTCACTTTAGATGCGGCGGCCACAGAAAAAAGCGCAAAATGCAAGAACTTCTACACCCCGGAAACCGACGGCCTGACCGCCCCGTGGAATATCGGAGGGGGCAGCGTGTTTTGCAACCCGCCGTATGGCCGGGCACTGGGCGCGTGGGTGCGCAAAGCCTATGAGGAGGCGCAGGCCGGAACAACGGTTGTTCTGCTGATACCAGCAAGGACAGACACGGCCTACTTCCACGCCTACATAAACGGAAAAGCAGAAATTCGCTTTTTGCGAGGACGGCTGCACTTTGAGGATGAGGACGGAAACAGGTTCCCGCCTGCACCGTTTCCGTCGATGGTTGTTATCTACAACGGAGATCATCAATGCTTGAACTAAACCAGTGCTACAACATGGATTGCATGAAAGGCATGGCACAATTCCCGGACAAGTTCTTTGATCTTGCGGTGGCACACTGGCCGAAAAAGAGGCCGAAAAAGAGCGAAAAAGAGGACTGAAAATGAACATTGTTTCTTTCGGCGGTGGCACAAACAGCACCGCCATGATTATCGGAATGTATCTGCATAAAATCCCGATTGATCTTATCCTATTTGCAGACACGGGCGGCGAACAGCCGCACACCTATGATTTTATCCGGGCGTTCAATGCTTGGCTGGAAAAGCACGGTTTGCCAACGATCACGATGGTGTTTTATACCGACAAAGACGGAAACCGACTGACCTTGGAGGCGGAATGTTTGAGATTACACGCGCTGCCCTCTATCGCCTATGGATTCAAAAAATGTTCCATAAAGCACAAAATAGGAACGCAGGAAAAATTTTGCAACCACTATCCGCCGTGTGTGGAGGTTTGGAAAAGCGGTGGCCGCGTAAACAAGTACATTGGCTATGATGCAGGCGAAACCCGCAGAGTACAACACGCTGCGCTGGAGGATGAGGCAAACAAAAAATACGAAAAACATTACCCGCTCTACGAATGGGGCTGGGATAGAGCCGAATGTGTGCGCGTGATCGAGCGGGCCGGGCTGCCAAGGCCTGGCAAGTCGAGCTGCTTTTTCTGCCCGTCGATGAAAAAGAAAGAAATTCAAGCGCTGTGGGAGAACAACCCGGATTTGTTTCGGCGGGCGGTTGACATGGAACACAACGCGGCGGACAACCTGACCACCGTAAAAGGCCTTGGCCGCAAGTGGTCCTGGGAAAGCTACCACGACGAATTTGTTGAAGCGCAGGAACTTGAAAAAGCACAGTTGACATTTGACGATCTTTTCCCGGAGGCACCGGGCGGGTGCCTGTGCGGTGCGCCGTGTGGGTGCTATGACGGGTAAATCAAAAACAGAATAAGCCTTGCAGGCCGGGCGCGGAGCGGGATTGTGCCCCGCCCGGCTGCTTGATTTTTTAGCCTTGCCGCGCTGCGGCGGGCTAAAAAAATACCGCCGCGGGCGGTTTGGGGCTGGTATATATCACTTAATCTAGGCCACATTGGGGTGGGGAAAGAGTCAAGAGAAAACGAAGGGCGGGGCCGGAAAGGCGAAAGACAGCAGAACCTGAAAGCCCCGCCCGGTGTTGTCTCTTGCCCAGAGCGGAGCGGGAACGGTTTGCCGGGATAAAGAAAAAAGAAAGGAACAAGCCATGCGTGCATATGTGCGGGAGCAGAAACATATCTGCGGAAAAGAGTATATGGAGGTAGACTTGTTTGAGGTTTCTGAGACCCAGCATAAGGCAAACGGCCGCCGAAAGCGTATGCTGGCCACGAGCATCGCCCAGCAAAAGTATAATCACAAACTGGCTGTGCGGTATTTTGTGCAGCTGGTGCATACCAACTTCGGCCGGAAAGATTTTGCGCTGACCCTGACCTATGACGATGCGCACAAGCTGGAACCGGGAGAGGACAAAAAAGCTGACCGGGATTGGAGCAATTTTGTGACACGCGTGAACCGGTACTGCGACAAGCACGGAAAGCCGCACCCCAAATGGGTGGTGGTGACGGAGTACGCCGAAGAAGACGAGACCGGAAAGGTGCATGGGCGAACCCATCATCATGCCATTGTTGAGGGGGCGCTGACCCGCGATGAATACGAGGCGCTTTGGCGAGACAGGGCCGGGGAGAAGATTGGCTTTGTGCGATGTGAAAAAATTGATGTGGATCACGGCAGCTTTGAGGGGCTGGTGCGCTACATGACCAAAAACGAGCGCTATACCCGCCGCTGGCGGCAGAGCCGCGGGCTGAAACGGCCGAAGACCCCACGCCCCAATGACAGCCGCTGGAACCGGAAGAAACTGGATGAAGCTTTTCGGATTCGGGTGGACGATCGGACTTTCTGGCAGCAAAAATACCCGGGATATACGCTGAACGAGTGCGTGCAGGAAGTGACTGGTGCGGGAACACTGCACCTGGTTGTGAAAATGCGGGCATTGCCCGGCGGAAAGAAAAGGGGGAAGGAATGAGGCTGAATTTGGAAGACCTGCCGCCCAGGTACAGGGCGCAGGCCGAGGCGCAGATTGCGAGAAGAAAAAAGCCCCCGGCGGGGCAGACCTTGGCCGAGGCCGCCAGGGCAGCGGGAAAGCTGGGCAAAGCTTTCGGCAGCCGAGGGGAGTATGAATTTTACATAGGGGAAATTGTGCCTGGCATACAAGCCGGGCTTATTACCCACGCCACACCACAGGTGCGATTTGATCTGCTGCCGGCAAAGGAGTTTTGCGGGCTGAAGCTTCCGGCGGCGCATTATACCTGTGATTATCTTTTGGAGTATGCGGACGGCACGGTGGAGGTGGTGGAAATCAAGAGCAAATTCACCCGCCGGGCGCAGCGGGACTATATTTACCGGCGGCGGCTGTTTGTTGATTTGATCGCGGAACCGCGCGGGTGGAGATTTCTGGAAATCATAACCGGGGACACGAGGGAAGATCTGAAAGCGTGGAAAGAAAAGGCGGTGGTGTAGGCAGTGCAGGTATGGGAGTTTTTGCTTTTGGTGGGGGTGGCGGGCGCTGCGGCATGGATGGCAGGGCAATGGTTTGACAACAAGGGGGCGTAAAAGCATGAGATACAGGCCGCAGGGTTATACGAGGGCTGTGTGCCCTTGGTATTTGACGGACAGCAGGCTGACCATCAGCTGTGCTGCGGAAATAGACAGAGCGGTACGCAGGCGAATCGAATTTGAAAAGCCGGAGGACAAAACGGCCTATATGAGAAACCATTGCTTTCAGCATTGTTCGAGCTGCCCGCTGCGCATGGTGATGGATGAAAGAAACAAATAAAAAAATGCACCCGCCGGGTCTATCCCAGTGGGTGCATTTTTGCATAAAAACAAAATGGGGCAAGCGGGGACAAAAAACAGAAAAATGAATGATACGATGATGCTGTAAAACGCAGTGAAATGCAGCCCGGCGGAATGGATGGGGCTGCGAAAGCTCGCAGAAAAAAATACAGAAGTAGTTACATTAAAGCGCGGAAAGGAAGAATGAGAGGCGGCGATATGGAAAAAGAAGCGGCTGCCGTCAAAAAGAAAAAGAAGGTGTACCGAAAAAACACTGTGAAGGGAACAAGGCCCGGCGGGCGATACCCTGAAGAAGTGAAGACCGCCGCGCTGGCGGATATGCTGGTTTGCCGGAATCTATCGGAGGTGGCCCGGCGGTACGGTGTGCCGGAAAGTACGCTGAGGACATGGCGAAAAAAGCTGAGCGCTGGCGGGGAAAAAGATGTGTTTGACAAGGCCCGGCTGGCAGCGCTGCAGGAGATCAACTTTCGGGCAGCAAGAGGAGCGGCATTGAGCGTGGATTACTTGGAAAAACGGCTGCTCCACGCGGCGGAAACGGAAAAGCTGCGGGAAGAAATGCTGGAAGAGCAGGATCTCACCAAAAAAGAAAAGATGGTGAAGCAGCTGCATTTGCGCCGAGGCATGGACGACGGAGACGCCGCAAATGCGGCCGGTAAGCTGATGGGCATTCTGGCGAAGAGCCAGGAAATGCTGCAGGGAGAAAGTGCCGAAGACGAAAACGGAGACGATTTGAGCGTGAGCATTGAGGTGGTGCGCGAATGAGCACAAAGATGAATCTGCAGGTGACGGAAAAGCAGATGAAGTTTTTGAAAGCGGATCATGTGACCGAGGTGCTGTTTGGCGGCGCGGCCGGAGGCGGGAAAAGCTATGTGCAGCTGGTGGATGCGTTTTTATATGCCGTAAAATATCCGGGAAGCAAGCAACTGATCTTACGCCGGACTTACCCGGAGTTGGAAATGAGTTTGATCCAGGTGCATTTGGGGCTGTATCCAAAAGAAATTTACCGATACAACGAAACCAAGCACCGCGGGCAAATGAAAAACGGCAGCATAATCACCTTCGGCAGCCTGCAGCGCGAAAGCGATGTGTACAAGTACCAGGGCGCGGAATTTGATGTGATCCGCTTTGACGAACTTACGCATTTTACTTGGGCACAATATAGCTATCTTTTGAGCCGACTGCGCGGCGCAAACGATTTTCCGAAGCAGATCAAAAGCTCGACAAACCCCGGCGGGGTAGGGCACCAGTGGGTGAAGGAACGGTTTATTGACCCGGCACCCCCGGAAACGGTGTTTGACATTATCGAAAAAGAGGGCGGCACGATCTCGGGGCAGGGCATGTATCTGCCCGCCAAGGTGCAGGAAAACATTTTTTTGATGCGCAAGGACCCGGATTATCTAAAGCGGCTTCTGAATCTGCCGGAAAAGAACCGGCTGGCGCTGCTGGAAGGGCGCTGGGATATCTACGATGGCGTGTTTTTCTCGGAATTCGACCGGGCGGTGCATGTGGTGCGGCCGTTCAGGTTGAAAGAGCATTGGAAGCAGTATGTGACCATGGACTACGGCATGGACATGTTTGCCGTGGAGGTGGTGGCGGTGGATGAAGAGGGGAACGGCTTTGTGCACAGGGAGCTATATCAATCGGGGCTAATCATCAGCCAGGCGGCGGAAAAGGCGGCCGAACTGGTGGAAGACTTGGATATAGCAGCTTGGCTGGCACCGCCTGACCTGTGGAATGGGCGGCAGGAGACCGGCAAGAGCGTGGCGGACATTTTTGCAGAGCACGGCATACCGCTGACAATGACCAGCAACAACCGGCACGCCGGGTGGCTGGCTGTGCGCGAATGGCTGGCGAGCCGGACGGTGCGAAACGAAATAACGGGAGAGGAAAAGATCATGCCGCCGAAGCTGCGGATCTTTGAAAACTGCCGGAACCTGATACGCACACTGCCCGCTTTGCAGTATGACGACAAGGACCCGGAAGATGTGGCAAATGAGCCGCACGAACTGACCCACGCACCGGACGCGCTGCGCGGATTTTGCGTGTACTGGGTGACTGGCGCACAGAGCCCGGCGGAAAAGACTGTGCGATGGGAGCAGGATCAGTGGGATGATTATAATAATGCTGACCCTGCAACGAGAAAGCTGCTGATCAGGAAATGGGGTAAACCGAAACAATGAGCAGAGCAAATAAAGACGAAAAAGAGAAGACCCGAAAAAAAGAAGAAGTAAACAAAAAGCTGGACGAATGGAAGAAAAAGTGGGAGGAAGCCAAAGCAGAGTTTTCCCCCTACTACGAAAAGTTCGAAAAGCAGGAAATGCTGTATGACGGAACGGCTCATATTTTCAGAAACCGCCCGGCGGGAAGCCCAGAGAGCAAAAAAGACAGCAGCATGGTGCGCAATTTTGTGTGGGAGCTGATAGAAAGCGAAGTAGATTGCACGATCCCGGCGGCTAAAGTGACGGCGCTGCATGAAGAGCATGATGCGCTGGCGAAAAAGATTGAGGATTTTTTGAACGGCGAGAGCATGCGGCTAAACTTTCGGCTGATCAACGACCGGAACGAGCGGGAGACTTATATACATGGCAACAGCTATATCGGTGTGAGCTGGGATGCGCTGGGCGGACTGCACAAGCAGCTGGGCGCGGTGGAGGTAAATGCAATCAATTGCAGGCAGGTGATCCCTCAGCCGGGGCGCGACACGCTGAACGATTGCGACTACTTTTTTGTGGCGGAAAGTATGACCCGGGAGCAGGCAGCTAAAAAGTTTGGCAAGGAGCTGCCGGAGGCTGCAGAGCAGGAGACCCAGACCCGTGAACGCGGTGAAGAAGAAGTGAAAGGCCAGAACCACATGCAGACCGTGGTGCATGCCTATTACAAGAACGAAAAGGGCGGCGTGGGGAAATACACATGGGCCAACATGACAGAACTCGAAGATTACGAAGATTACCTGGAACGCAAGGAGCGAGTATGCACGAAATGCGGCCGGGTGATCTTGGGCGAAAAGTGCGAAGCTTGCGGCAACGAAAAATTCCGCCTGGAAAGCGTGACCGAAACCGAAATGGACTTACCGGGAGATACCGTGACCGAAATCATGCTGGACCCAGCGACGGGGGAGCAGGTGCAGACGGAGCGGCAGACGATACGCCGGGAAAAGGTGCCGGTGTATCATATCAGAGAATATCCGATCATCATGCGAAAAAATGTTTGCAGAAGCAACACTTTTTTGGGGGTGAGCGATGTGGACATGATCACGGACCAGCAGGAAAGCCAGAAAAAATACGCGCAAAAGATGACCGAAAAGCTGCTGAAGGGAGGCAGCTATGTGACCTTGCCGAAAGGCGTAAAGGTGGAGACCACGGACGAAGAACTGAAGGTGGTGCGCGTTGAAACGCCGAACCAGAAGGCCATGATCGATGTGCTGGACATTCAGCCGGATGTGAGCAAGGATCTGACGGCCATGAGCCTGTGCTATGAATGGGGAAAGAGCACACTGGGCATTACAGACAGCTACCAAGGCAAATACGATGCCAGCGCGGGCAGCGGCACAGCCAAGCAGACCGCCGTAAACCAGGCGGCCGGGCGACTGGAAAGCAAGCGCGTTTTGAAGCACTCGGCCTACGCGGAAGTATACCGCATGATGTTTCTATTTTGGTTGGCGTATGGCAGCGACAAAGCCTGCATTGCGCATGATGGCATTGACGGCAGGACCTACGGAGAACTGAGCAAGGCGGAGTTTCTGGAAAAGGACGATGCCGGGCAGTGGTATTGGAACGATGAATTTTTGTTTGACGTGGACACTGCCAGCGTAAACCCGGCGGACCGGCGCGGCATGCAGGAACTGCTGGAAAAAGAGTATGCGGCCGGCATGTTTGGCGATGTGCAGGCAACGGACACGAAGATCATCTATTGGACGATCCAAAACAAGCTGCACCACCCATTTGCCAATGTGGCACTGGAAATGCTGGCAAGACAGAAAGAACAGGAGCAGGAAGCTGCCATGCAGCAGGCCCGGGCGCAGGCCATGCAGAGCGCCTTGAACGCCGCGGATGAAACGACCGCGGCGGAAAGCGAGGGATTATATGCTGTGCCCAATTTGTAAGACGGAAATGCGGATCATGAGCACCCGGCAGGAGGTGCTGGGCGATAGCAGCCCGGACCAGCAGACGGAGGTATACACGGTGCAGGAGCTCAGTTGCCGAAACAAACATTGCACAAACTTTGACAAAATTGTTGAAACTTTGAAAACCAAAATTTACCCCTAACAGGGCAGCCGGGAAATGACCCGGCTATATGCATGCTGCGGCCGGGGAGACCGGAAAGGCGATAGGGGGCAGACCCCTGAGCATGCACCACGCCTGGGCACGGCGGACAGGCCCAAAATGCGCAGGAATAGCGGAAAATCCAAACAGAAGAAAGGAACACACACATGGAAATGGAAAACGAGCTGAGCTTTGAGCAGGAAATGACAGCCGCTTATGGGAAGGGCGCGAACGAAAGCGCCGAGGGGACCGAGGAACGGGAGCCCGGGGCCGAAGAAACCGATACCGAAGTCGTGACCGGTACAAACGAAGCAGGCAGCGAAGAAACCAAAGTTACCGAAACGCAGGAGCAGACCAAAGAGCAGATCGAGCAGAAGGGCGGCGAAGAAAAAGGCGCCGCCCAGAGCCACGAAGAGAACGCCAAATACAAGGCGATCCGCCAGAAGGCAGAAGAAGATGCCGGAAAGAAAATGCAGGCTGCGCTGGAAAAAGAGGTAGATGAATTCTACCGGCAGCAATATGCGGGCAAGAAAAATCCGGAGACGGGGGCGGAGATTCTTGGCAAGGCTGACGCACTGGCGTATGAGCAGGCGACGGCAAAAGCCGGGCAGAGCGCCCAGGCGGAGCAGCTGAGGAAAGAGCTGCTGGACCTTGGCATGTCGGAAGCCGCGGCAGACGCGCTGGTGAAACCTTTGCAGGGCGGCCGGGAGAGCGAAACGGAAAAAGAACTGCAAGAGGTAAAGCGAGGGCAGGAGCTGGCGGAGTTTTCCCGCAAAATCGACAGCGAGATCGAAGAGTTGAACCGGAAGCACCCGGAGTGCGGCATTAAGGGCCCCCGAGATATCGGCAGCAATGCGGCGCTTTTGGAGGAGATCGGGCAGCGCGCCGACAAAAACCTTGTGAAAGCATGGGAAAGTTTGCACTACGAAGAGCTGATCGAGAAAGAACGGGCAGCGGCCCGGCAGACGGCCATCAACCAGGCACGGGGCGGCAGCCATGTGAAAATGGCAAACAGCGCCAATGCCGACGGCGCGGATGTGAGCATTTCACCGGAGGAAATGGAAGTCTGGCGGGCGATGGGCTACAGCCAGGACGACGCCGTTGCCTATTACACGAAACAAAAGTAAAGAAAGGAGAAACAATGTTTAAGATCCATCATCGCGCTATCAATAGCGTGGAGCCGTTTGAATATTTGGAAAAAACCGGCGGCGAAGATTATACGGCGGGCGAAGCTGTGGTGCTGGTGGGCGGCAAGGTGACCAAGTGCGGCGCTACCGCAAAGCCGGATTATATCGCACAGGGCCCGGCGGATAACCGTGGCCTGGTGCCATGCGCCAAGGTGCTGACCACCACCATTTTTGAGGTGCCTGCCCAGGCGGATCAGAGCGCTTTGACGGCGGGCAGCAAGGTGACTCTGCACACGGACGGGCTGCAGGTGACGGCCACCACCACCAGCGGCGTGTTTAAGCTGCTGCGACCCGCTGCGGCTGGCAAGGGCTGTGTGGGATATTTTGAGTAAGGAGGCAAAAAAAGAATGGCTGAAATTATTTTCTCTAAGGGCAGCGGGCTGAATGACAGCCTGTTTGGCAAAAGCCAGGAGCCCATTAAAAAGGTAATCAAGGATTATACCGAGCAGTTCGAGAAAAAGAGCATGCTGGATAAGATCTTCACCATGGAAAAAACGAACCGGTTTGCGGAGAAGTACACCAGCGAAACCTCGCTGGGCGATTTTGAGAATGTGGGCGAGAACGGCGCCTACCCCAAGACAGGATTCCAGGAAGGGTACAACAAGGTGATCGAGCCCTACACCTGGAAATCCAGCTTTGAGGTGACCAAGGAAATGCTGGAAGATGCCGTGTATGGCAAGATCAAGAAGAAGGCCATCAGCTTTACCCAGAGCTACAACCGCACCCGCGAAAAGCTGGGTGCTGCCATGCTGGCGGGCGGCATTGGCACCAATGTGACCTTTGGCAAGTCAATCTATGACACCACAACGGCAGACGGCAAGGCGCTGTTTAGCCAGGAGCACACCAGCATTACCGGCGAGATGGGCGACCAGAGCAACATTTTTACCAGTGCATTCAGTGTGGATGCCATGGACAAAATGGAAGAGGCCATGCAGAGTTTCTGCGACGACAACGGCAACCTGCTCTCCATCATGCCGAACACGATCATCATTCCAAACTCAGCAGCGCTGAAGCGCAAGGTGATCGCAGCAATCGACTCGCAGTATGACCCTGAGAGCGACAAGAACGCTGTGAACTTCCAAGTTGGCCTGTGGCGTGTGCTGGTGTGGAACTATCTGCCTAAGACCTTGGGCGGCAAGCCTTACTGGATCATGGCGGACGAAGACTTTAACACAAGCTACGACGGCCTGATCTGGCTGGACCGCGTAAACCTGACCGTGAAGAGCCATGTGGATGAAAATACCGACGCCAATGTTTGGAGCGGCCGCGCCCGTTTTGGCGCGGGCTTTAACAATTGGCGAGGCATTGCGATCTGCGGCGAAGGCTTGACCGGCACCGCACTGTGAGGTGATAGATCATGATCGTTGACGGAAAAAAAGCGGGCGACATTGTACAGGAAGGCAACAAGCGCTATAAGGTGCTTGATGTGATGGTAGGCGGGTATATCCTGGAAGACATCACGAACAAACCCCAGGCCAAACTGCAGAGCCGGGCCAAAAAGGCAAAGCAGAAAGAAGAGCCTGCAGAAACGGCGGAAGCCGAAGAAACGGTGGAAACCGAAGAAACGGAAGAAACGGAAAGTTAAAAGCGGCCACCGCCTGCTGCCCGGCGGGCGGGGCATTTTAAAAGAAAGGCGGTGAGCGTGTTGTGACTTGGGGAGAATGCAAAGAGATCGCGCTGCGGAAAATGTTTGCTTCGGACGGCGGGCGGCTGGATGATTCAGATCCCGGCAATGCGGATTATATCGCAGCCATGCCCGCAGCCGCCAACGAAGCCATGGAACGCATTGTGAGCGAAGCGGGCAGACCCCTGCGGCAAAGTGTGGAGATCGAGCCGGAGGGCGCAGCTTATGTGGACATGGCCGATCATGCCATGGATTTTCGAAGCTTTGGCGGCACCCCGGAGGCGTATCTTGTAAAGGATAACGGCCTTGCGGTGCTGGAAACCGCAGCGCTGAGCAAAAGTGTTTTGCAGCTGCCGAAAGGCATTTCGGGTACGGTGCGGGTGTTTTATAATGCTGCGCCGGAGCACATTACCCAGTATACAAACGATGCCGAGGAAATGCCGCTTTCGGAGGAATGCAATGTGCTGATCCCTTTATACATGGCAGGAGAACTGTATAAGGACGATGATGTGAGCCTTGCCACGGTGTATATGAACGAATTTGAAAGCCGCCTTGGCTCGCTTGCGGCCAACGAGAACGGATATTGGGGCGGCAGCTTTACCAGCGTGACAGGGTGGTGGTGAGATGGCGGGAACGATTTTTTCCATTCCGGCGGGCCCTGCCAAAAGCCGCTTTGCGGTGGATGAATTCCGGGGCGTGAACTTTACGGACACCCCCGGCCTTGTGGATAAGACCCGCAGCCCGGACGCACCCAATATGATCCGCGATGTGCCCGGCAAGGTGCGCAAGTGCATGGGGTATGAGCGCATGGCCGAGTATGACGGGCGGATCAACGGATATCACGAGCGGCGCGGCGATGCCATGGGCCTGATCCACGCGGGCGGCAAGCTGTATAAAGGCGATGCGGCCTTGTATGACGGCATGGCCGATGCCCGAAGCCGCAGCTGGCAGATGGGGGATAAGCTGTATATCCAGGACGGCAAGGCGCTGCTGGTATATGACGGAACCCGGGTGAAAAAGGCCAGCGAGGGGGCGTATATCCCCACGCTGACCATTGCCAAAAGCCCGGCGGGCGGCGGCAAGGAATACGAGGCGCTGAACCTTTTGCAGCCTGCGTTTCGGGAACTGTTTGCCGCAGACGGTACGGCGAAAAGCTATCAGCTTTCGTTTGGCGGGCTGGACAGCACGGCGGTAAAATGCTGGCTGCTGGTGGGAGAAGGAAACTGGCAGGAGAAAAAAGAAGGCACGGAGTTTTCGGTGAACCGCGCCACCGGCACGGTGACCTTTACGCAAGCGCCCGGCAAAAGCCCCATTACCGGCGAGGACAATGTGAAAATTGAAGCCTGCCGCACGGTGCAGGGCTATGCCGAGCGCATCAACCGATGTACACTGGGTATTTTGTTTGGCGTGAACGGCAATGCCGACCGGCTGTTTGTGAGCGGAAACCCGGACGGGGCGTATATCAACTATGACTGGTATTCCGGCCAGAACGACCCCACCTACTGGCCGGATACGGCCTATGCCACGGTGGGCGCAGCCAACAGCGCCGTGATGGGGTATACCGTGATCAACAATTATCTGGCTGCCATTAAGGATGACCGGGAGCCGGAGCGCAATATTGTGATCCGGCAGGGAAACCTTGTGGACAACGAGCCTGCATTTCCGGTGTACAACACGCTGCAGGGCCCCGGTGCGGTGGCGCCGTGGAGCAGCGCATATTTGAAAACCGAGCCGCTGTTTTTGACGAATCTGGGCGTGTATGCCGTGACCACAAGTGATATTTCGGGCGAAAAGTACAGCCAGAACCGCAGCTATTATCTGGACGGCAAGCTGCGCACAGAGCCCGGGCTGCAAAATGCCTTTGGGTTTGTGTATAACGATCTGTACTGGCTGTGCATCAACGGCAGCGCGTATATCCTGGACGGTATGCAGCCGTTGAACACCGACCGCAGCGCACCGTATTCCACCAGACAGTATGCGGGCTTTTACCGCACGAACCTGCCTGCCCGGGTGATGTGGGAAAAGGATGGACGGCTATGGTTTGGCAGCGAAAACGGCAGGGTGTATCGCTTTTATGCCGACACGGCGGCCCCGGGCAGCTATAACGATGACGGAGAGGCCATTGATGCCTATTGGACGACCGGCTATATCTACGGCAGCGAGTTTGAGCGAAACAAGATCTTTCGGCGTATCAGTGTGCTGGTGGACAGCCTGCCCGTGAGCAGCGTGGAGCTGCAGGCGCGGCGAAAGGGCGCATGGGAAACCGTGTTCCGGGAAAGCGCGGGCACACGATATCGCTCGTGGATGCATACGGCGTGGAGCAAGTGGACATGGCGCACGGACGAAACGCCCAAAACGCTGACGCGCAAGGCCAAGATCAAAAAAGCCGACAAGGCACAGTATCGCTTTCGCAATGCAGAGCTGAACGAGCCTTTCGGCATTTTGCAGTATGCCTGTGAATACACCACCGGCAGCTATCATAAGGGGTGAGAATATGGCAATACAGGAACAGATCAGCAAGCTGGAAGCGGGCAGCGCCAGCTATGCGGAGAAAACCACCGTGGTGGGCCAGCCGGATGTGCCGGGGCTTTCCACGCGGGAAATGCAGGAAAGCGTGGAGTATATGCCGCGAAACCTGCTGCTGCCCAAGCT
>OIYG01001267.1_pt1 | contig 19708 bp, 12 predicted proteins | sample 1587861 | NCBI WGS metagenome assembly OIYG01 (sample SAMN03283272) | human gut metagenome | biome: human-associated habitat; material: feces | host: Homo sapiens | place: Peru | collected 2012 | reverse complement strand
TGAAGTTTTTTCTTTTAACTTTTTAAGTTCGCCCTCATCAATTAATTTTTCAATTTCTTCAAGTTCATCTTGTTTTTCTTGTAATAATTCTGTTAGTTTAATGTGTTTATTTTCAAGTAAATCAAGTTCTTTAGATAATTTTGAATTATGTTCTTTTAAACTTTGAAGCTGTTTTTCACCCTCTGTAATAATTTCAGATGAACTTTCATTATTTGAAATTAAATTTTTAAGCTCGATTTTAGCGCCATTAAGAGCACTTAAAGCAGTTGAATGTTTTTGACGGATGTCATTTAATCTTCTTTCTAAATCTTTTTCTTTTTGAGCTAATTCAGCTGCTTCTTTTTGAAAATCTTGAAGTGCTTTTTTATATTTATTCAACTCTCTTTCTTGACTTTTATCAAAGAAAGAAGTGTTTTTCTTTTTCGCACCACCTGTAATCAAGCCGCTTTTTTCTGTAATATCACCCTCTAGAGTAACCACTCTATATTTACCGGCTAATTTTTTAGCACAGTTTTCATCTTCAACAACAATTGTTTCACCAAGTGCAAAATAAAAAGCGTCAAGATATTGGTCATCAAAATCAATTAAATTAATTGCAAAGTCAATTACCCCATCAACCTTTGGAAGATTAAGACGAGTTGGCGCTTTTTTAATGATGTTCATAGGAATAAAAGAGGCTCTATCTCGCCCAAAGGAACGTAAAACCTGAATTGCTTTATATGCTGCGTCTTGACTATCTGCTACAATTGAAAATGCTCTTGCACCCATCGCAACATTAATTGCGTCAATGTATTCGCCCTCTATATCTGCTAATTGAGCTAAAGGTTGATGAATTCCCTCAATATGAGCATTTAAAACTGTTTCAATACCAGAACCCATACCGATTGATTTATAAGCATTTTTATTAGCGTCTAAAATTGCAATTCTTTTTTGCGCTTGTTGAATTTTATAATAAGTGTCTTCTTTTTGCGCTTTTGTTTTATCAAGTTCTTCAAAAGTTTTTGTTTGAATTGTTTTACAATCTTTTGCTTCTTGTTCTAGGGTTTCAACTTGAAGACTTAATTTATCTTTTTCAGATTCAAAGGCTTTTTTTGAATTTAGGAGTTTTTCAATTTGTTCTTTTGTAGATTTTATTTTATCTTCATTATTTTTATAAACCCCTTCAAGAGGAATTTGCTCTTTTAAAAGCTGATTTTCTTTATCTTTTAATTCATCAAGCTCTTTTCTTATTTTGTTTCTATTTTGAATATGCTCATCGGCAGATTTATTCAAACCTGTCATTTCAGTAATGATTTTATTCAATTCTTCTTTTTTTGAAGTTAAAGATTGATTTAATTGAGATAATTCATTTGTTTTAGTTTGAATTGCAGTTTGAAATTCTTCAATTTTAGCCTTTTGAACATTAATCCCATTTTGATAATTTTCAATTGATTTTAAGTTATCTAGGGTTGTTTTTTGACTTAGAGCAATAGCAGATTTTTTGCGTTCAATTTCACCCTTTTTTTCTTCTGCTTGCTTTTTAACTTCAAGTTGTTTTTCTTCGCCTTGCGCTTTTACTTTTTCATTAATTTCATCATATTTGATTTTTGTATCGTTTATTTTAGACTCAGATTCTTTAAGTCTTTCATTTAATTCTTTTTTTTGCTTTGTTGCAGCTAGAATATTTTGATGGACAAGTTCAAGAGAACGAACAGTGTCAAAATATTTTGCGCCTTGAATTTGATTTTCTAAAATAGTTTTTTCATCTCTAAATTTTTTATATTTAAGCGCAACTTCTCTTTCTTGTTTTAATTGTTCAATTCTTGAATCAATTTCATCCATTAAGATTTTTTTATTTGCAATTTCATCTTCAACCCCTTGAATTTGATCACTTGCAAGAGAAATTTTCCTGTCAAAATCTGCAACACCAGCTATTTCATCAATGATTTTTCTTCTTTCATTAGGCGAACATCTGGTGATATCCGTAACGTCCCCTTGCATCATAACATTATAGCTATTTGGTGAAATATTATATTTTTCAAGTTCAAGATGAATTTGAGTTAGGGTTGTGGGTTTATCATTATAGTAATAGTTAGATTGAACCCCGTTTTTACCTTTTTTAATATATCTTTTAATAGAAAACTCTTGCTCATCATCAATTGCAAAAGTAACTTTAACGCTTGCTTCCCCACGTTTATTATGGTTTGTGATTAAATCGGCAACACCTTGTTCTGAGCGCAAAGTTCTTGCACTCGTTAAGCCAAGAGCAAACAAAATACTGTCAATTATGTTACTTTTTCCTGAACCATTAGGCCCTGAAATTGCGGTAAAGCCTTCCATAAAAGGTACAGTAACTTTGTTTGCGAAAGATTTAAAGTTATCTATTTCTATTTCTTTTATATACATCTATAAGTTATTCACTAACCCCATAGTCCGCTATATCTATTAGACTATAAAAATATAAGGCATGTCAAATTTTATACAATAATTCATATCTGTTAATAATAAAATCTTTGTTTTCAAAGCTATTATTAACTTTTTGGCTATGAAGGTTTAAGTATTTGTCTTTTAAAACATTAATTCTTGAAATTGGGAAAAACATAAAATTAGCTCGCCCAATTATTCTATTTTTATCTAAAAAGCCCCAAAAACGGCTATCTTGAGAGTTTCCACGATTATCACCCATCATAAAATAGTTATCTTCAGGAATTGTAAAAGGTCCGCAAAACATATCTTCATTACAAGGTGTCCAGTCATGCCTTGAAATTATATATGGCTCATCAAGTTTTTTATCGTTAATGTAAACATAATATTCATCTTGATTTTGGTCATATTTTACTTCAAATTTATCGTTTGGCATGCCGATAACTCTTTTAATAAAAGCAATATCTTTACAAAATATTCCCGACAACCTTGAAAAAACTGCAAAAGGAGAGTTTGAAAGCTGAACCTCTGGTGGATAAAAAACAAGGATATCACCCCTTTTGATATCTTTTTTAGGAAAATCTAATTTTTCAACAAAAACTCTGTCTTTTTCCATTATAGTTGGGCGCATAGAACCTGATGGAATCCATCTTAATTCCCCAACAAAATATCTTATTACAATTACACAAATAATTACAAAAACGATTGTGTTAATTATTTCTTTTGTAATGTTATCGTCTTTTTTATCGTCGGTATCATCAAAAAGAAGTTTTTTTAGAAAATATTTAAAACCTTTTTCTTTTGAATTTTTAAGGAAGTTTAAAAAATCATCTTTTTTCTTTTTTAAAAAACTCGAAAAATTATCTTTTGAAGTTTGAATTAAAGTTTTTTTATCAAAAATCAAAAGCATTAAAATTAACCACAAAAGAATTGCTGTTATACATAAATTTATAAATTTCAAAAAGGCGCCAAATGGCGTGTTGTAGTTATCGTTTAAGGTTTTAATATCTTTTAGAGTTGCATTATTATAATTATCAAAAATATAATCTGAAACATTATTAATTAAAGAAGTTTTATTTTCTTTTGCAAGATAAGGCAGAGTTATAAAAAGTTTTTTTTCATTATCAATTGAAAGCATAGAGCTGTTATCATTAGTTTCTTCAACAACAGAAGCGTATTTTATTTTTAAACTTTCAAGATAATTTTCGATATTTTTTTTATTTACAAATTGAGTTTGATTAATTTGATATTCAAGAATTATTCCCCTTTTTAAAACAAAATTAAGGGTTTGAGAATTTGTGTTGTACATTAAACAAGTTAAGAAAAAAATCAACATAAACAAAAGAAATTTAAAGTTTTTCTTCGCTTTTATTAATATATTTTCAAATTTTTCTTTTATTAATGTATTCAAAATTAACTCCTTAGTGTATATTTTGTTAATTCAATTAAAGAATTTTTATATGGTGAATTTTCAATTTCTTCTAAAGATTTAATTGAACACTCTTTTAATTCTTCAATTTTTTGTTTAGATTTTTCAATGTATTTACTAAAATCGCACTTTGAAAAATCTAATTCCTCTTTATTATTTTCCAAACAGAAGTATATCACAGGCAAGGTATAGTTGCCATTTTGTAAATCTGTTTTATTTGTTAAAAAATTTTCAAGGTCGTTTTTAATTTGAAAAGCAAGGCAATAGTTTTTTAAAAAAGATAACAAGTTTTCTTTTAATTTTTCATCTATTTTCTTTAAGGAAAAAAGTGCTTCTAATCCGCAAAAGAAAAGATTTCCCGTTTTTTCAAAGGTTTTAATATAATATTCATCTAAATCTAAAACTTTATTAGAAAATTCATTTTGTTTAATTTCACCTTGAATTGTTTTTTTAATTCTTTTTGCAAAAATTTTATTTACTTCTAAAGTGGTTTCGCTTAAAAGCTCTAAAGCCAAAGCCAAAAGAAAATCGCCCTCTAGAACTGCTATTTTAGAATTAAATTTATAGTTAAAAGTTTCTTGATTTCTTCTTAATTTATCACAATCAATTATATCGTCATGGATTAAACTGGATGAATGAATTAACTCTGTTATTAAGGCGATTTTTAAAGTGAAATCAGAATTTATTTTTAAAATTTCACTAAAAAGAAAAGTAAAAAGGGGACGAAGCCTTTTTTGATTAGAAAACATAAAATTTTCAAGATGATTAAACAAAAAATTCTTATCTTTTGAAATTATTTCTTTAAGTTTAATTTCAAAAGCATTCATTTGATTTTTTATTGGCGAAGTAATTTTTTCTATTTCTTTTTTATCTGCCATTTTAAATTAAATAATAAATTTTCCGTTTTCATATATTAATTTATCATCAGCGTAAATTTTTCCGCCTTGTTTCATATTTTTAATCATATCCCAATGAAGCCCTGATTGATTTTTTCCGCCTGCTTCAGGATAGCTTGCACCAAGTGCCATGTGAATTGAGCCGCCGATTTTTTCATCAAATAAAATGTTACCTGTAACATTTTGAATTCTCTCATTTGTGCCGATAGCAATTTCGCCGACAAATCTTGAACCTTCATCCATATTTAACATGTTAACTAAAAATTCATTCCCTATTTCAGCGCTTGATTCAACAACTTTGCCATTTTCAAGAGTTAAATAAACTTCTTTTGAAGTTGAACCGTGGTAATTTTGAGGAAAATCAAAATATATTTTACCAGATGCGCTATCTTCAACAGGAGAAGTAAAAATTTCGCCATCAGGAAAATTCATGTTACCTGAGCATGGAATCCAAGTTCTTCCTTTTGTTGAAAATGTGATATCTGTTTTATCTCCAATTATGTGAAGTTTTTCAGTTTTATTTAAAATATCAGCAATTCGTTTTTGTTCGTTATCAATTTCAACCCATTTTTGAACAGGATTTTCTAAATCTAAATAGCAAGATTTAATTAAAAATTCGCTATATTCTTCAAGGCTCATTGAAGCCTCTTGAGCTAAGGCATTAGTTGGATAATCAGCAATAACCCATCTCATATCACCTTTAGCAGAGCGTTCTAATCTTTTAGCTAAAATAGGATGAGTTGCTTTTGAACGTTTTGCAAGTTTATCCGATTGAGCGTTTGCCATGTTTTTAATATTAGAAGGTGCTCCTATAAATATCATAACGTCCGCCAACTCAACCTCTTTTTTAGACATTTCATCAATAAAATCAAGCTGAGAATCGTTAGCATATTTTATAAAAGTTTCAGCTAATTCATCCATTGAAGTTCTAACAATTGGGTTTGCACCATTAATAAGACAAAGTTTATAGATTTCTTTAACTAATGGCTGCGCTTCATAACCCCTTGCATAGATAATTACAAGGTCATTTTTTGAAACTTTTGTTGAATAATTTACTAAAACATCAGCATATTTATTAATGATTGGGTTAAACATTTATTCTTCACTTTCTTCCATAACGCCGTGGTAAGCTGCTTTATATCTAAGAGTGCAGCCTCTTTTTGAACTTCTTACAAATTCAACAAGATTATCAACATATTTGTTGCCTTTGAATTCTTTTTCAATTAATTCAAGAGCTTGAGTTGTGTTATATTGTTCATTTCTTAAAATTCTAATTGCTTTATGGATAGCGTCACGAGATTCTTTATCTACCCCTTTTCTTCTTAAACCAATAGCATTTAAGCCGATTGGCAGGCATGGGATACCTTCAGCTTTGCAATATGGGATGATATCAAGTCTTGCAGCAGAAGCACCGGAGATAATAGCCATATCCCCAATTCTAAGATTTTGATGAAATACGCTCATTCCGCCTAAAAATGCGCCAAAACCAACGTGACAGTGTCCACCGATTGTTGCAGCGTTTGCCATGATAACGTTGTCACCTAGAACGCAATTATGAGCAACATGAGTATAAGCCATTAACATACAGTTGTTTCCAACAATTGTATTGCTGCCTTCGCCACTTGCACGGTTAACTGTTGCAAACTCTCTAATCCAGCAATTTTCACCTATAACAACACCTGTTTTTTCATTTTTATAACCAAGGTCTTGAGGTTCTCCGCCGATTGAAGCAAAAGGTGATATTCTTGTGTTTTTGCCTATTTTAGCAAATTGAATGTTTGCATGGTCGCCGATTATACAGCCTTCTTCAATAACTGTATCTTTACCTATAACAGCATAAGCGCCTATTTCAACATCAGCAGCAATTTTAGCAGTTGAATCGATTATAGCAGTTTGATGTATTTTATTTGTCATTTTTTAATCCTTTTTGCATTTTGTTTTATCTAGTTATTTAAGAGCAACTGTGAGAATTGCTTCAGTACAAAGTTTGCCATCAACGTAAGAACGGCCTAAACATTTTGCAATAGGACCTTTTACTTTTAGACATTGCGTTTCCATTTCAAGTTTATCCCCAGGACGAACAATGTTTTTAAATTTAGCATTTTCAACACCTGCAAAAAGTGTCAATTTTCCTTTATATTTATCCATTGTCATTAAAATAGGAGCAGACGTTTGAGCCAATGCTTCAATTTGTAAAACTCCAGGCATAATAGGATTAGATGGAAAATGTCCTTGGAAAAAAGGTTCATTAAAAGTTACATTTTTATAACCTTTAGAATATTCCCCAGGAACACATTCTGTAATTCTATCAACCAATAAAAAAGGATACCTATGAGGTAACATTTCTAAAATTTCACTGTAATCTAGCGTGATTGGCGTAATTGTTGTATCCATATTTTCTCCTCTTTTTAAGTATCCTTTATTTTATTTATTTAAGTGTTTTTTTAAGCGTTTTAGACATTTCACAATGAAAAGCATGACCCGCTTCTTTAACTAAAATGTTAGCATTTAATTTAAGCGGATTGTAGCCACTTAAGTATAAATCGCCAATTATATCAAGAATTTTGTGTTTAATTGGTTCAAATTTACTTCTTAATGGAACAGTATATGTACCATCATCTTTTAAACCAACCGTGTTTTCAATTGTAACACCTTTTGAATAGCCTGCAGCTTGAAATCTCTCAAGGTCTTTTAAATAACCAAAAGTTCTTGCTTCAACAATTTCAGCCATATTATCTTTTTGAGATAAACTTGCCCACCTGTTTTCTAACTCAGGGTGGTTAAAGTTAACACTATATGTGATTTTAGTTTCATTTTCAGATGGTGCAAGGATAATTGAAGAATTATCTTTTTCAAAAACTAAAATATCATTTAGTTTTTTTGTTTCAAGAGCTTCACCAGAGAAACCAACTTCATTAAATTTTTCAACCCAAACTTTTGCGCTGCCATCAAAAATTGGCATTTCAAAACCTTGAGAGTTAAAATAAACATCTAGTGCGTCAATTTCACAAATAGCGCAAGCTGCCATAAAATGTTCTATTAAAGCAATTTTATTTTTAGCGCCATTTTCAATATCTGCTACAATAACACAGTGTTCAGTTGAAACAACATTTTCAATTTTTGCCTCAATTACACTTCCATTAATAAAAAAGCGAATTCCTTTTTCATTAGATGGTTTAATTTCAAGTTCAACAGGTGCAGCAAACATTAAGCCCGCACCTTGTAATTTTAAGTTAGATTTTAGCGTCTTCATTTAAAAATTTCTCATAATCTTCTAGTAAGTGTTGATATTTTTTATATTTTTGAACCATAACTTCAGCTTCATCAAGATATTTTAATCTCTTAATGAAATCTTTTCTTAATACAGCCGGTGCACCCATGATTACTGATTTTTTAGGGAATGATTTTGTAATGCCGGCTTTTGCTAAGATGATTGAATCTTCACCGATTTCAACGTGGTCTTTTAAACCTGCTTGACCAGCGATTACAACTCTATCACCAATTACGCAACTTCCTGCTATACCAACTTGAGATACAATTGTGCAGGCTTTACCGATTTTACAGTTATGACCAATCATAACAAGGTTATCTATTTTTGTTTGAGAACCAATTGTTGTGTTTTCAATTGTGCCACGGTCAATTGTTGTATTAGCACCGATTTCAACATCATCTCCAATTTCAACAGAACCAAGTGAAGGGATTTTGAAAACTTTTACTTCTTTATTTGTTTCTTTAATAGCGCCTTCATTTCTTGCTTGTTCAATATTATTTGGAGATTCTGTTACAAAAGAAAAGCCATCTGCCCCAAGGCTAACACCATGATGAAAAATACAACGAGAGCCAACTTTAACAAAGTCGCCAACATTAACCCCAGGGTGTAATAAACAATCTGAGCCAATAACTGCCTCTTTACCTATATAAACATTTGGTTTTAAAACGGTGTTATCACCGATTACAGCGTTTCTTGAAACAACAACATTAGCGCCAATTGAAACATTTTCGCCAATTTTAGCAGTTTCATCAATAACAGCGCTTGGATGAATTCCAAGAGGTCTATCAGGACCAATATAAAACACATTTAAAAGTTTCATAAAAGCTAAACGAGGTCTTTCAACTTCGATTGTTGAAATTCCTTCAAGATTAACTCCTAGTGGAACTAGAACAGCACGTGCCTTAGAATGAGCAATATTTTCAATTTCTTCTTCATTCATTGCAAGAGCAAGTGTATTTTCATCTGCTAACTTTGGCGGTGCAACACGTGTAATTGTTAAATCTTCCACTTTGGTTAAAATACCGCCAACTATATTTGAAAGTTCTTCTAAACTAAATTTTTTCTCACCCATTTCGGCACTCCACATAAACTAGTCTGTATGTCTATTCTATAACAACAAAAGAAAAAATGCTAATTTTTTAACAAAAATTTTATTTTGACATTTTTTTAATTATATTTGTTGTTGATTTTCCCTCTACAAGGGTTATAAATTCAACCTTTCCGCCATTTTTTAAAACGGTTTTTGCTTCAGGCAAGGTTTCAAGAGTGTAATCTGCCCCTTTTGTATATATATTTGGTTTTATTTCATTAAGAAGTTCTTCTGGGGTATCTTCTTCAAAAATAACAACATAATCAACAAATCCTAGTGCCGATAAAACTTCTGCTCTATCAAGTTCTTTGTTTAATGGTCTTGAATCACCTTTTAATCTTTTAACAGATGAATCAGAATTAAGCCCAACTATCATAACATCGCCATATTTTGAACTTTCTTTAAGATACCTTACATGCCCGACATGCAAAATATCAAAACATCCGTTCGTGAAAACAATTTTTTTACCTTGATTTTTTAAGTTTTCAGAAAGTTTTTGAATATCTTTTCTATTAATTATTTCACCCATTTTAATTCCTTTTTTAAATTTATATAAAAAAGCTGCCAAGATTAAGATTAATCCTAGCAGCTTAAAATTTTATTTTTTATTAGTCTTTTTTATCTTTTTTTATTTTATCTAGAAAGCTTTTTTTATCAGCTTCTTTTTTTTCTTTTTCTGTTTGTTTTTTGATTGCTTCATCAAGTTGTTTTTTAAGTACATCAGGATTTAGTGATTCATCAACATATTCAATATTTGCGCTTGATTTTAAACCTTCGATTAATTTTTGAAGAGATTCAAATCTTTTTTGCATTGTTAAATATTTTTCTAAGTCAGCTTTAACTTTTGCATAAGGTTGAATTCCTTTTGCTGCTTTATCTTTAACGTAGATGATGTGTGTACCATATTGAGATTTAACTAATGGACCAACTGTGCCAACTTTTTGTTTGAAAGCTGCTTCTTCAAATTCTTTAACCATTTGACCACTCATTACATAACCAAGATCTCCGCCTTTTTCAGCAGTTGCTTTATCTGTAGAATATTCTTTTGCTAATTGAGCGAAAATTTTAGGATTTTTTGCAGCTTTTGCTTGAAGTTCAACTGCAAGTTTTTCTTGTTTTTCAACTTCTTCTTTAACTCTTTTATCAATATCATTACTTGATAATTTTGCTTCTTTATCAGCGTCAACAAGTTTTCTTTTGATGTTTTCAGGGTTTGTATCGATTAAGATATGAGCAACTGAAACTCTTTCAGGTAAAGAAAATTGTTGTTTATTATCTTCATAATATTTTTTAACATCTTTTTCAGATACTTTTGGGGCAACTTGCGCAGCTAATTTATCAATTTTAACTTCGTTTGCCATATCAGAATTTAAACGTTCTTGAGTAATTCCATTTTCTTTTAAGATGTTGTCAAATTGTTCTTGTGAGCCAATTTGCGCAACAATTTGAGCTTTTTTATCTTTTATTTCTTGTTCTGACGCTTGAATTTTTCTTTTTTCAAATTCTTGAGCTAACAAGGTTCTAATAATTACATCATTTGTGTATTTGTCTTTTAAAGAAAGCATTGGATAGCTGTTTTCTTTTTGAATTTCTTTAGGAGCATTTTTAAATTGCAAGTTTTTAATTCTGTCAAAATCACTGTAAAATTCTGCTCTTGTAATTGTTTGGTCATTAACTTTTAATACAACATCTGTATCTTTAGCGCAACCGCAAAATAATGCAACCGAGCATAACAGTGTAGCTGCTAATGTTTTAAACTTCATTTATTCCTCCTTATTTTATGAATTATTATTTATTTTAAAATTTAATACTACCTCAGAAATATAATAAAACAAATCCGCTAATTTGTTAAATATTTCACAAAAATCATCTTCATTTTTGTTCATAAGTAGAATTCCTTTAGTCTTAGCAAGGTTTTTGGGGGGATTGGTGTATGTAAAATTTCTTATAATTTTATTATCAATTTTTGATTTTAAAATCATCCACTCTTGATAAGAAAAAGGTGTATAAATTCTTAATTGATTTCCCATTTGTCTAATAGCACTTATACCTGCGTTTGTGGCTAAAATTCTTAGTTTAACAAGTTTAATTAAATTTTCAACACATTCAGGAATTTTTGAAAATCTATCTTTAAAACTTGTTTCCATATCTTCTAATTCTGATAGGGAACTTGTATCTGATAGTCTTTTATACTCAAGAATTTTTTGTTCATAAGTTTGCGCCCATTCATCAGGAATATAGGCGTCAGCATTTATATCAACAATAGCGGGCTCTTTTTTAGGTTCTAACTTTTCATAAGGATTTTTATTTTGCCTTTGTTTAATATCATTAATACATTCAGATAATAAATTACAATATGTATCAAACCCGACTGCAACCATTTGCCCGTGCTGTTTTGTTCCTAGAATGTTTCCAACACCTCTTATTTCAATATCTCTTAGGGCAATTTGATATCCACTTCCAAGTCTTGAAAAATCTTTAATTGAATTTAAACGTTTTTTAGCTTGTTCATTTAATTCTTTTGATTGCTTATAAAAACAGAAGCAATAGGCTTGTCTATCTGAACGTCCAACTCGCCCTCTTAGTTGATATAGTTGTGCTAAACCAAATTTATCAGCGTCATGGATAATTATTGTATTAGCATTTGGAATATCAAGTCCTGATTCAATTATCGTCGTAGAAAGAAGAATATCATATTCTTTATTTAAAAAAGCACAAATTACCCCTTCAAGTTCTTTTTCGTGCATTTGCCCATGGGCAACGGCAATTCTAGCATTAGGCACTATTTCAGATAAAATTTCTTTAAAGCGCATAATGGTTTCAACCCTGTTATAAAGATAATAAACTTGTCCTTCTCTTTGGATTTCTTGATTTATCGCATTTTTAACATATTGCTTAGAAAATTCACCAACATAAGTTTTAACGCTTAATCTGTTTTTTGGTGGAGTATTTATAACAGATAAATCTTTAAGCCCTGATAATGCCATATTTAGTGTTCTTGGAATAGGAGTAGCACTTAGAGATAAGATATCTATATTTTCTTTAAATTTTTTCAATTTTTCTTTATGACGAACGCCAAATTTATGTTCTTCATCTATAACTAAAAGCCCCAGTTTTTTAAATTGAATGTCATCAGATAGAAGTCTATGAGTTCCAATTACAACATCAAGCTCGCCGTCATTAATTTTTTTAATTATTTCTTTTTGTTCTTTTGAAGTACAAAATCTATTTAAAAGAGCAATTTTAACGTCATAAGGTTCAAATCTTTCTTTTAAGGTTTCAAAGTGTTGCATTGTAAGGATTGTTGTTGGCGCAATAAGCGCTGTTTGATATCCAGACATTACCGCTTTAAACATCGCTCTTAGGGCGATTTCTGTTTTACCAAAACCAACGTCAGCACAAATTAACCTATCCATTGGCTTAATATTTTCCATATCTTTTTTAGTTTCAATTATGGCTTTCATTTGATCAGGAGTTTCTGTATATAAGAAATTTTCTTCCATTTCATATTGCCAGCTGCTATCTGGGTCAAATTCAATTCCTTTTGCAAGTTTTCTTTTTGCATATAAATCAAGTAAATCATAAGCTATTGATTCAACTTCTTTTTTAGCCTTTGCTTTTGTTGTTTCCCAAGCACTTCCGCCCATTTTTGAAAGTTTTGGTTTAACATTAGCACTTCCACGATATCTGCTTAATAAATTAATTTGTTCGGCAGGCATGAATAGTTTATCTGTTCCTTGAAATTGAATTTCAAGATAATCTTTTTGATTATCGTCAATTGTTTGTTTTGTTATGCCGTTATAAATCCCGATACCATGGATACTATGCACAACATATTCGCCAATTTTTATATCATTAATTGAATCAATATAATCTTGAGTTTGTTTATTTGAATAATATTTTTTAGTTGTGATGTCTTTATTGTGCTTATTAAAAAGTTCTTTATCAGTTAGAAAAAGAAGTTTGTCATTTGATATTTTTTCATCTTCAGAAACAACCCCACCACAAGAAATATCGGGAAGATAAAAAATGTTTGAAGAAAAAATTTCTAATTCATCAAAAATTTCTTTTAATCTATTTGGAAAATTAGAACAGATATATATTTTATAGTTTTCATTCAAATGTTTTTTAATATATTTTGAAACATTTTCAATGTTTGAAGAAAAAATCGGAGGCAAGTTAAGATTAAATTCAATTATTTTATCATAATCATCTGATAAAAAGTTATCTAGCCCGATTATTTTAAATTTTTTGATTTTTTTCTCAAATTCTTCAAAAGTATAATGGTTCAAGTTATCTAAAGGTAATTTTAAATTAGAATCAAGAGCATCAGAATAATTTTTCAAATAGGTTTCATCAATATATTTATATTTTGATAAAATTTGAGAAGACTCTTTAAAAATTAAAATATAATCATCTAGAAAATCTAAAACCCCAGAAGTTTCAAAAATAAAATCAGATAGATAATATTCAACACCTTCAAAATATGTTGTTTCGTTAATTTTTTCAATTAATTCATTTGAAATTCTTGTTTGAAATTCATCATCTTTTTTAATATTTTTTTCAATTTTTTGAATAAATTTTTTCTTATTTTCTTCATTTAATAAGAATTTATAAAGTGGATAAATTGTTGTTTTTTCAATATGTTCAAAACTTTTTTGATTAGATGTATTAAAATATCTTATATCTTCAATTGTATCCATAAAAAATTCAATCCTTAGAGGAGAATTATCTAGGGTATAGATATCTAAAATATCACCTCTTAGAGCGAATTCACCGATATCTTGAACGGTTGTTGTTCTTTTATAGCCAAGTGAAGTTAATTTTTTAGAAATTTCAGAGTAATCTATTGCTTTATTTTTTTCCAATTCAAGAGAATTTTCCTTGTAGAATTTTTCAGTGTTGAATTTTTCTAATAAGCCTTTAACATCTGAAATAATTACATTTGGCTTATTTAAAAGAATGTTTATTTGTTCTTTATAAATATAATAATTTTTTTCTAATTCACTATAAAAATCAACTTCTTGCGCAGGATATACGCTTGATTGAATATTTAAAAGGTTAGAAAGGTCTTTTTGCGCCTTTAGAGCTTCTTGTTCTGTTGAAACAACATAAAGAATTTTTTTATTGCTTTTCAAAATTGAATTAATTAAAAATAAATCAAAAGGCGGCAAAAAACCGTTTAAAACCATTTTTGATTTTAAACGGGAATTTATAAAGCCATCAATACAATTTATGTTTATATTGTTAAAAAGTTGATTATTATCAGACATTTTACTGCTTATTATCGTCTTTCATGCCTATATTTTTTAATCTTCTTTCGATATCTCGCCACCAGCTTAGTTTTTGTTTATAAAGATATCTATATCCTTCAAAATCGCCTCTTGAAATTTGAAGTTGTTGATTATCGCACATTTTTTCAAAATCACGTTCTAATTTATGGCAAAATTCTTTTCTGTTTTCCTTGAATTCATAATATGTATCAACTTTTCCAAATTCAACAACGACTTCCGGTTTATCTTGTCTTAAAAATGTGTAATTAACACTTACAGGACATAGGTTAATTCCGCCATACATTTTTGTAGCATTTTCAACAAGATATGCTAAGCCTGATTGGAAAACTTCAGGACGATAATGTGGCGGTCTTATTATTCCTTGAGGAAATAACCAAAAGTTAACGTCTGGTTTATCAAGGGTTGTTGCTGCATATTTTAGAGATTTAATTGCATCTTGAGCTGATTTTTTATTTACAGGAAAACAACCGATATATTGAAACAAAGGAAATCTATTCATTTCTTCAATCATAAGACGAAGTTTGCCGTGCATTATTCTTCTTGCAACAGTATAACCAATTATGCCGTCCCACCAATTATTGTGGTTAGTGTAAAATAATATTGCTTTTGTTTTATCTCTTTTTTCAAGATTTTCATAACCTTTATACATAAAAGAATGAAATCTTGCTTCAACCATTCTTTTAAACACAAAATCAGCAACCATTAACCAAAAAGGAACATCTTTTGCAGTTCTAAATTTTTCTTCTCTATTTCTTAAAATTGTAGGTGGTGTGTCACAATATAGATGTTGTGGAGTTTTAATTTCTGTTGTCATATTATCTGTTATCCTCCATAATTCGATTTAGCTGACAATGAGCTCTAAATGATGTTAATTCTTTTTCTATTTTTTTAGCAATATTTGAAAGATTTAACTTGTTTGCCATTTCTATTGTCTTATTATACATTTTTATAATATTTTGTGCATAGTCATGCTTTTTATTATCCATAACGGCAGATAATAATTCTCTTGAAATTGTTGCTTTCAATCCATTTAATCTTACTTGAAGATAAAGTAGTTCGTTTGTTGTGGCACTTTGCAAAGCTAAATCACAATACATTTTTGCATTTTCTTTATCATTTAATTTTAAATATGCCTTTGCAAGAAGTTCTTGGAATAAAATTTTGAAATATATGTTGTTATTTTGAGCATTTTCACAAATTTTAACCGCTTTTTCACAAATTTCAACGCAATACATATCTGCTTTATTATATGCTGTTGCAGCGGCACTAATATACCAAGCTAAAAGAGCACCGAAGGCAATTTTCTTACTTGAAAAATATTGCATTTGACTTGTTGAAATTTCAATTGCTTTTAAATATGACTTTTCTTGAAGCAGAACATAAGCTAAAAGTGTTTTTAAAATGTTCTTAGATACTTCATCTTTACAATTGTTAGCATAAGCCGTTGCCTCAAAAAGTTCTTCTTTAATTGAAGATGTATCTAATCTTAAAATTTTATTTATTAAGCTGATTATATTCCAAAAAGAAACTAAATTAGGGGTGTCGATTATGTAAGAATAGTCTTTAACTATTTCTTGAAGAATTGTATCTGATTCATCAAAATATCCTCTTGAAGTGTTTGCCATAGCTTCTGCGTAAGCAAGGCGCACTTTAAGGGTATCTGCTTTTTGACCTTTTTCTTTTTGAAGAACTTTATCTATTTCATCGATTAATTCAAAAGCCAATGGAGAGCCTTGAATTGAATAGCTTTGAGCTAAAATTATGTTTGCTTCAATCCAAGAATAGAAAATTTCATTTTGACTTATCCATTTATGTTTTGAGAAGAAATTAAGATGTTTTTGCAAAGTTGGGTTAATTTCTGTATTAACAAGGCTTGCGATTTCTTCCCATAAACCAAGCTCTAAAAGGGCTTGAAGTTTTTTAGTTTTGATTAAGGCAACTTGAAGTTCAAGCGTTCCTCTTTTTTCATTTGGTTCTTTTGAAGTGAAATATTTTAAAACGTTATCAACAACTTCTACAACAGCGTTGTAGTCTTGGGTTAAATATGAACTTTTAACAAGATAACCTGATAAATCTATTATTTTATTTGTGTCGTTAAATTTTTGCGCCGCAACAATTACATTAGAAAGATAATCTTTTGCTTCTTGCGGATTTTTGATATAGATTAATTTTCCAAGTCTTTCACAGATGTTATTTTTAATATATTCAAAATGATCTGTTTTAACGCTTTCTAATAATATTAAACTTTGTTTTTGCGCCATAGCATAAATATTTATATCGCCAATGAAAGCGGCATATTGTAAACTTGCACTCCAAAGTTTAAAGGCGAGTTCTTTATCTTGAATTATTTGAGCTAAAATCGGACAAATTAAAGGAGTTGAAATAATTTTATCGCTTAAATTTACAAGAAGTTTTCTTGAATAAGATTTAATTAATTCTTCTTCTTTAGCTTTAATATAGCAATAAGACCAAGTTAGAGAGTTTTTAAAACCGTAAACATCGTCAAATTTTCTTTTTAAATAGCCTTTTTTCTCTAGTTTTGAAACTATTTCAAAAAATTCATTTTCATTTAATTCAAAAACATTTGAAAGTAACTTATAATCTAATTTATCACCTAATAAAGAGGCAACATTTAAGAAGATATATTCTTTTTCAAAATTTTCTTTTAAGAATTCTAAACGCAAATTGAAACATTCTTCAAGATTAGATGGAATTTCCATATCTGCAAAAACAACATTAAAGCGAACAGATTTATCTTGAATGTATAATATTTTTCTTTCAAAAAGATATTGCATTATTTGTTCAAGATAGGCTATGTTACCTTGAGCGTTATAGGCAATTTGAGCGATTATTTCATTTGGTACGTTAGAATTTTCACCTAAAATTTTTCTAACAAAAATTTTACTTTCAGAGGTGTTATATTGTCTTAAAGATATATTAAGACAATTTTCATTATTTAATTTGTTAGTTTGGAAATAAATTGCAATTGAGTGGCGGTTTTTATAAGCCAAAATCATTTTTGCATTTTTGTTAAAGTAATCTTGTTCAACAAGATATTTTATAAAGCCATAAGATGATTCATCAATTAAATCAAAATCATCTATCATAAAAATAACATTTTTCTTTTGTTTAATATATTCAAAAATATCTTTTAAATATTTATATGTTATTTCTTTATTAATTAAAATGTTTTCAAAATAATCTTTTTTAAGTGGATAGATAAGATTAGCAAGGGTTTCAAGTTTTTCTTCTTCGATTTTATCTAATTCAAGAGTTTGTAAAACTTTCTTTTCAAAAGTTTTTAAGTTGAATTCTTTTTCTAAAACATTAGGGCAATCAAAAAGACTTATAAAAAAGCTTTGAATTAAGCCATAAGAACTAACTTGGGTTAGGGCAGAACATTTTGCATAAAAAACAACAGTGTGCTTCATTGAAGCCTTTGTAATTTTATAATAAATGTCGTTTAAAAGATGAGTTTTTCCACTTCCACGAGCAGCATTAACAGAAATTGCTCTAATTTGAGAATCGCTTTTTAAAACGCTGTTTAAGATTTTTTCAAGAGCTTTATCATAATTTTCATCTTGGGCATGCTCAAAAGTTGGCTTTTGATCAAGGAAAATCATTTTATATGAATCAGCAGAAATTTTAATTAAAGATAATTCAGAATTTAGTTTAATATAAGCGTCATTTGAAACAATTATATCCTTGCTTGAACCATATTTTAATTGAGTTGGAAGAAGGTTAGAATTGTTTTTTAAAGTTATGGCAAATTTATAAGTTAAGCCGCAATCAAGCGTTTTTTCAAGAATTTGATTAAATTTAAGAAATTCTTGCTCAAATTGTTCGATATTATTTAATATTTTAGCATTTTTATTATATTCAAAATCAAGTTTTGTACAATGAGAATTTACAAAATCGCATGTTGAATTAAAGGCGATTTTAATTGCAGTTTTAATGTTTTGAATTACTTTTTGTTTAAATTCTTCATCGTTATATTTTTCAAAAATAGAATCAAGATTAATAAAATCAATAAAAACAGATAATAAATCAGGATTTTCGGGAGTTTTTTGCTCTTGCTGAGATTGTTTTACAACTTGCTTTTGAGGTTGTTTTTGTTTTGGTGAACTATCTTCAAAAGTAGTTTTAAGAGTTTCTTGATTTTCAAAATTAATGTTTAATTTTTTGGGTTTAGGGTTGTTATCGTTAGCTTTTTGGATTTGTTTTTGTTCAAGTTGAGGGTTTAATTTTTCAGATTGTGCTTGTTGTTCAATTGGCTTTTTAGGCTCTATTGGTGCAGAATTAAAGTCATAATCACATTTTCTGCAAACAGAACTCGTTGCATAGTTTGCACTATGACATTTTGGGCAGAATTTAACAAAAGTATAGCCACATTTTTTGCAGCTTACAGAACCAAGACGTGTTGGGGAAGAACATCTGGGGCATTTAAAAATTAATTTTAAGCTACAATTTGGGCAAACTGCATCTGTTGAAGATACTTTAGCCTTACATCTTGGACAAATCAAACCAATTAATCCTAAAAATGTTATAACACTACAAAATAAATTATAATACAAATATATTATTTTTTAAAATTTTTTTGTAAATTTTTCTAAATTTTTTTATTCCTTTTATTTTTTGTTGTAATATTTTTTTATGAAATTAGGAGTAAATATAGACCACATAGCCACATTAAGAAATGCTCGTGGCGGAATAGAACCATCTATTGTTGAGGGCGCAAAAATAGCTTTAAAAGAAGATATCCACGCTCTTACAATGCACTTAAGAGAAGATAGACGTCATATTAAAGATAAAGATTTATATGATGTTAAAAATCTTAACGCTAAAATTAATCTTGAAATGGCAGCCGTTTCAGAAATTCAAAAAATCGCTCTAGACCTTGTTCCATATAGCGTTTGCTTAGTTCCTGAACGTCGCCAAGAAATTACAACAGAGGGTGGTTTAAATGTTTTAGGTCAAAAGGAATATTTAAAAGAATTTATTAAACCACTTAAAGAAAAGGGGATTTTAGTTAGTCTTTTTATAGATCCAGATATCTCTCAAGTTGAAGCAGCAGGCTATGTTGGGGCAGATTATATCGAGCTTCATACGGGAAGTTTTGCTTTGGCTTTTGAAAAAAATGACTATAAAAATGAACTTGAAAAGTTGAAGCATGCCGCAAAAAAAGCTCAAACTTTAGGTTTAAAAGTTAATGCAGGACATGGATTAACTTATCAAAACGTTAAAAGAATGCATGAAATTCCAAATCTGCACGAACTAAATATTGGACATTCAATTATCGCACGTTCAATTTTTGTTGGACTGGAA
>OIYG01001265.1_pt1 | contig 19730 bp, 20 predicted proteins | sample 1587861 | NCBI WGS metagenome assembly OIYG01 (sample SAMN03283272) | human gut metagenome | biome: human-associated habitat; material: feces | host: Homo sapiens | place: Peru | collected 2012 | reverse complement strand
AGTTGAGAGGAACTCGAAACGTAATTTTCTGTTCCTACTCGGTGATTCAGAGTCTCTTTCGTAATCAAAATAAATCAAGGCTTAAGTCCCAAAAATCCTTGTTAAACAATCTACATTTTTTGAACTATTGCACTTTGTCAAATTGTGTAGTTTAATGAATATGCGAACGATAACAGGACTCAAAAATATGCTGGAAATTACTAAGACCACAGATGACGGAGAATTGGAAACTTTGAACCTAAACCAAGCGGTTTCGGGGTCTTGGTTTAATCTGATAAATCCGACACGAGAAGAAATACAAAAAGTTTCTTTGGTTTTAGGATTAGATGAAAGCTTTTTAAACAACTCTTTGGACGCTGATGAGTTATCTCGTATGGATTTTGAAGACGGCAATCTCTTAATCATTACCAACGTTCCTGTTATGGACGATGAGGGCAATTTTGATACTTTACCGTTAGGTTTGATTTTTACTCCTGAAAGTATTATTACCGTTTGTTCTCACGAAAATAAAATTATTAATTCTTTCAATGCTGATACGACAAAATTCTTCGACACAAGAAACAAAGCAAATTTCATGTTGAATATTTTGTTTCGTGCCGCAAAGTTTTATTTGAGATATTTGAATATTATTAACAAACAGACCGAAAATATTGAAAATTCCTTGAAAAAAACCACTCACAACAAGGCTCTTTTTCAGTTAATGGAAATCCAAAAATCCCTTGTTTATTTCACAACGGCATTGAAGGATAATCAGTTGGTGTTGCAAAAACTTTTGAGAATGGTTAATACTCAATCTTTGCAACGAATTTTGAAGTTTACCGAAGATGACATTGATATGTTGGAAGACGTTATCATTGAAAACAAACAGGCTGCCGAAATGGTTGAAATGCACAGAACAATTCTTGAAAGTATGATGGATTGCATGGCATCAATTATTAACAATAATTTGAACCTTGTAATGAAATTTTTGGCGGCAATTACAATTATTATGTCTATTCCGACAATGATTGGTAGTTTTTGGGGAATGAATGTTCCTATGCCGTTTGGAAACAATCCGCTCGGTTTTTTGATTGTCATCACAATTTCCGTTACGGCAACTTGCATTGTTGCGGTGTTCTTCAATAGAAAAGGAATGATGTAGGTAATGTTTGGTACAATTCTTGCTTTGCTTGTAAGAATTATTTCAAATCCCGTTGCTAATTTTGTGCAAAAATTGTTGTCCGTGAAACATTCGTCTGTTCTTATAAATGCTTATTCTTACGGATTTTTGACGTTGTTTTGTCTGTATCCAGCACTAAAAAACTATTCTTGGGGTTCTTACGGTGGGGAATATTGGTTGTTGGTATGTTTTGCGGGATTGTTGTGTACTTCGGGAACAATTTGCTTAATCAAAGCCCTACAATACGGCGAAATGTCTATATTAGGACCTATTAATTCATATAAATGCATTGTGGGACTTGTGCTTGCAGCGGTGTTCTTGGGCGAAATTCCTACTGTAGTCGAACTTTTGGGTGTATTGTTAATTATTTACGGAAGTTGGTATATTTTTGATACTATAGAAAATGGCGGAATAATCAATGTTATCAAGCGAAAAGACATTTTGCTAAGATTTGTGGCATTAATACTCACGGGCGGAGAAGCGGTCGTGATTAAAAAGATAATTTTGATGTCTTCTGCTCCGCAGGCATTCATTTTGTGGTGCTTTACGGGATTTTTATTTTCGCTTTTTCTTTTGGGAGTGTTTAAAATTAAACCTGTGCGATTTTTGGGCAAAGATATTCTTTTAACTTTAGCCATTGCGGTTTGTCTTGGGGCGATGCAATTATCTACAAATATTGTGTTTCAGAGAATGAATGTGGGGTTATCGCTTGCTTTGTTCCAACTTTCCGGGATAATTGCCGTGATTTTCGGTTGGAAAGTTTTTGGGGAACGAAATATCAGGAAAAAATTACTCGGAGTTTTGATTATGCTTGTCGGCAGCAGTTTGATTCTTATCAAGTGATTTTTGTGGTAAATAATCGTCAAATTTTTTGATGTTTACCGTGTAACCGCAGCCTTCGTGGAGTTTTGCGGGGTAGGAAATGCGTTTGACGGGATATCTTCTGCACATTCTCGGGCGGTGCTTGTAGTCAGAGCATAAACCTTCAGGAGTTACCAATTTGCAGGCAAAAATAAGGTTTCCGAACTCGTCTTTGCCTTTTATGTAAAATCTTTTGTAGGTGGGGAAAAGTTTTTGCATAAATTTGAATTCGTCTTCCGTGTAGGTGTCAACGCTGTACATATAATTACAGCATTTTCCGCATTTTTTACATTTCCCCGTAATTTCGTAGGACATTTTTTCGGGTACGAAATACGATAAACCTTCATATATTATTGATTTTACAAAGTCTAAAATTTTCATTTGCTCAAAATATATTAAATAAAATTTTACAATTATATTATACAAAAATTTTGTGTATAATAAAAGTATGAAAAAAAATACCAATATTAGAGTATATGCGTGGGTTGAGTTTGGAATATGGCTTATCATTGTTGCAATGCTCGTTTTGGGTATAAGATATCATCAACAACAATCGTTGAAACAGTATAAACATTATCAAATCTTTATGAGTGACGTTGATGGGCTGATTGTGGGTTCTCCCGTGAAGTTTTTGGGGGTTCAAATCGGTTATATCAAACAAATTCAGATAATTTCCAATGAGGTTTATATAAGATTTGTGATTACACAAAAGGATTTGGTTTTGCCTGTCGGTTCGATTGCTACGGTTGAGTTTTCGGGGTTGGGCGGTTCAAAAGCTTTAGAAATTTATCCGCCTGATAAGGAAAATGTTACGGACAAAATCATTGCGGTAAAAGAACCTACAAGATTGAACAAGGTAATGGGCTTGTTTGATGAAATTTTCAGAGATTTGGATTCGATTTTTACGACTGTCGGGTATGCCTCAACTCAACTCGTAAAGGACCCGTCAGAATTTGCGATACCTGAAAACGTTATAACACCTGTTGTTCCGATGGATAATTTGATGAAACTGGACAAATCCGTTGATTTGATAATGAAAACAAAACAAAAATTTACGAAACATTTGCAAGCACCTCAACAGAAAAAACAAGAAAAAGAGGTTGAGGGAGAGGAGTAAGATATGGATATGAGTAAGATTAGGGTTATAAATAATCCTGTGGTTTTGTTAAATTTGTGTACAATGCGTGATAAAAATACCGATAGTCAGGGCGTGCGTATTGCAACCCGTAAGATTACACGTTGTCTTTTGTATGAGGCTGCAAAAAATTTACCGCTTGTTGAAAAAGAAGTTACAACACCTTTGACGACTTTTAAGGCAAAAACCGTTGCTCCTGATATAAATTTAATAATTTCGCCGATATTGAGGGCGGGTTTGATTTTTACTGATGAAGCGATTGATATTTTACCACAGGCTACAATTCGCCATATCGGAATGTACAGGGATGAAAAGACTTTGAAACCTGTTTGGTATTATAACAAGGTGCCAATGGAAGCTCCAAATCCTGAAAAGTTTTATATTTATATTACAGACCCGATGCTTGCGACAGGCAACTCTTTGCTTGCGGCGATTGATTTGTATGCTCAGAAAGGTATTCCGATTAAGAATATCAAGTGTATTTGCATAATTGCCGCACCTGAAGGTTTGGAAAATATTCAAAAACATTATCCTGATATTGAAATTATTACTGCGGCGATTGATGACCATTTGAACGAAAAGGGTTATATCGTACCGGGTATGGGTGATGCAGGCGATAGAATTTTTAACACTTAGTTATTAAAAGTTAAGAAATATAACATAAAATTTTCTCATGATTAAAGATTAATGACAAAATGGTCGTTAATCTTTTTTGTGAAGGATTAAATAAGGAGTGTAATATGCCGGCTCAAAAAATCGGAAATGTTGCCGCTACGACAACACAAAAGAAGGCAAAACAGGAAAAATTGACTCAAATAACGATAAAATCAGGTGATACCTTAACGGGAATTGCTAAAAAATTTGGAATGACACCTGATGAATTTAAGGCGTGGACAGGGCTGAAGTCTTCGACCGTTAAGTTGGGACAAAAAATTTCTTTGCCGAATGACACAATTCCCGAAGGCAAAGGAATTTTGGCACTTGTGAGAAAATATAATATGACATTGGAAGAATTTGGTAAGTTGAATAATTTGCCAAAACCTTATAAAGATTATAATGCCTCAAAAGGTGAGCGTTTTTATGTTAAAAAACACGGGGCTACAAATACCGCAAAAGCCAAACCGCAGGCTAATGCTCCGCAACCTCAAGCAAAACCTGTTGCAACGACAGCTCCGAAAAAACGACAACCTACCAAAGCCGCAGTTCAAAAGCCGAAAACTATGGCCGTACCTGCCAAAATGACTCCTACTCAAATAAATAGGGCAAAATGGGGTTCTTCGTACTCTCCGAAAGAATTGGCACAGAAGATTTATCATGGCTCAAAGGCAATCGGAGCAGTCGGAAAACCTGATTTTGACGCACTTATAAATGAAATTAACCCCAAAAATGTTGATGCCGTATTAAAGGCATATAAAAATAATCCGCAAAACAAATCTCAAGAAGGATTAGTCGATACGATTACAAGTGAAATCAGCAGTAAAAAAGATAAAAGAAAAGCTGCAGTAATGAAAATTTATGATAATTTGGCGAAGGCTAAAGGGACACCTGCTGCTGTTCGTACGAATTTTGTTAAAGAACTGGATAGTCAATTTAGTTCATTTGGTATGGTTAATGCTTCAAAAATGGAAGAAACAATGGATAGAATGATGGCTACCCCGAGTGAACTTGCGGCTAAAATGAAAAAAGATATAGATACAAAATCTGCAGCGATTGGGAAATCTTCATTCCAAGAATTACTATCTTTTGTTAATTCCAAAAATGCTTCTCAGATTATTACTGCTTATAATAAAAGCGGCAAAAATTCCTTGATTAAAGATATTACTCATGAAATCGGAGATGATAAAAATGTGCGTAAAAATGCCGTAATGAAAATTTATGATGCACTGGCACAAGAGAAAAATATACCACCATCTAATCGTAATGCGTTTCAACAAGAATTGAATAAACAGTTTGATTCTTGGGGTATGGTAGATACTCAAAAGCTTGATACAATGATTTCAAGTATGTTAAAAACCTCAACGGCTTCAAAAGTTGTAAAAACTCAACAAGCTACCAAACCTAAAACCGTTGTTAAAACTGCACCAAATGAAAAGTACATTGAAAATGGTTTTGAAGTTGCTGTTGGCGGTAAACGTAGTGTTGCCAGTACAGGTGCTATTCCGCCTATTCCCGTAAACTCAAAAGGTGAGGTTATTGCGGAAGTTATAAAATTTAAGCCAAGTAATCCTAACGGTCCTCTAAAAGGAAAGACCATTATGGTCAATGCAGGACATGGGTGGAGTTTAGAGAAAAATTTTAAACCGGGAACTCATGCAAATGATTCAAATGGAAAAGAAATTCCTGAATGGTACAAAAATAGAAATTTTGCGGATAAATTAATAACTGAATTATCCGCTCAAGGAGCAACCGTTGTTTATACTACAGGTGATGCAAAACCTGTATGTAATGCAAAGCGAAAGTATAAGGCTGATATGTTAATCAGTTTACATTGTAATGCTCTGCAAGATACCACTACACGAGGGTTAGAGGTATTTTATCCGAAAGGTTCGCCGATTGGAGAAAAATTTGCTAATATAACCGAACGCCATTTAGATAAATTAGTTTCTTTTGGTGAACAGGGTGGAGCAAATGACCATTGTAAAACTCTTGACGATTCTCAAACCCAGCATAAATCAATCGGATTGTTGCAAATAAATAAAGAAAAAACTCCTTCAATTCTTATAGAAATGGGTTATCAATCAAATGCAGAAGATTTAAAAAATATAGACTCGGCTAATTTCCGTCAACAATCAATGGAACAAGTTACCTCTGCAGTCAAAGAGTATTTTCATATAAAAGGATAGAATAATCTATGGAATGGCTAACTAATCTGCTAAATGCAATAAAAACTAAAATTACGGGCGGTTCGGGTAATGTCGAAAGGTCGCAAGGTAAAAACTCCGTCAAAAAGCCCATTTTTAACAATGCAAAAAATAAACCTGCTAAAAATGAAATTTCGATGATATCAGATATTTCAGATGAACAAATTCAGGCACAAAAAAATCGTGCCAAATATATTAACACGGTTAAAAATCCTGATTACAAGGTTAAACCGAACGAAAGCCCCGACAAAATTGCTCAAAAGTTCGGTATAACAACGGCGGGTTTGCTTGCCGCTAACAGATTGAATGAACAAACCGCAAAAAATATTAAGGTGGGGCAGGTTCTGAAAATTCCGCCGACAAGAAAACTTAAAAATGTAAATAATTTATCTGACATTGCAAAATCTATGGGCGTAAGCGTTGATTTTATCAAAAGGTTAAAATCGCTGGAAGATGACAAAAATTTACCTGAAAATAAATTCCACAACACTCCATACACCGATAACAGCGGTGTGAAAACTATCGGAATCGGTCATCGTTTGGTTGCGGGAGATAAAACAAAGTTGTCTAATGCTGAGGTTTGCACGCTTTGTGCAAAGGATTTGTTAAAAGCCGAAGAACATTTGGTGGCAAGGCTTGGCGGGCAGAAAATCTATGACAGAATCCCGCAACACTTAAAAGAAGCGGTTTTAGATTTGACCTTCAATAAAGGTATTGTTAATGATGAAACTTTTAACGGCTTGATGTACTGCCTCAAAACGGGAAAGTGGGAAGCCGCCGTTAACAAATTGACTTACAACAAATCAATCAAAACTCAAAAAGAGATGAGCGGATTGAGCAAAAGACGACTTTTTGATATCGCAACGGCAACAAAAATGTACGGCAAAAATATACCACAAACCAACAAAAACACCGCACAAAATGTTTATAACAGAGGTGTTCAACTCTTGCGTGCCGAATGTAAAGCAAAAAATCTAAACTTTGCTAATCAAATTGCGGGGTATAACAAAGAGGTTCAAGGATATTTCGGTAACAGAATTAAGTTGAAACTTATAACAGCGTAATAACTTTGCCGATTTTGTCCCCGTGATTTGTGGTTATATCGTGAGATAAGTCGATTTTTGCCCAGTTCAAATTGTTAATCAGGTCGATTGTTACAAATTCTCTTGCTCGCATATCGGAATCACAGATTTTTACGATAAATCCTTCACCGAGTTTTGTATTGACAACGATACAAAGCCCTTCTGCTCCGACTTTTGCGATTAAGTTTTCGGATTTTTCAATAATTTTGGTATCCGTTCTGTTTTCGCCACCGATTATATAGGCATTATTCAAAAAGGCATTTTTGATTTTTGAATATTTTTCGTCCATAAACAGATTTAAGTATCCTTTCACCATATTTTCAAGCGGCATTGAAAATATCGGAACTCCGCACCCGTCTTTTGTTGTCGGGTATTCGGTTTTGACCGCACAAAGTTCGTATATTTTTCTTTGAATTTCTTTTTGTAACGGGTGATTTGGGTTATCGTAATTGTCCATATCCCAGTCGTTTAGTTTGCACAAGCCGAGCATCATTGCGTGCTTACCCGAACAGTTGTTGTGAACGGAAGTCGGAGCTTTCCCGCTTTTTACCAATTCGTCATGTGCTGTAGGTGAAATCGGTTCATGAACTCCGCATTTTAGTTTACTTTCATCTATTTCAAATTTTTTCAATATATTTCGAACCAAGTCAACGTGTACTTTTTCGCCGGCATGAGAGGCACAACAAACCGCAATTTCTTCCTCTGTAAGGTTAAATTTTTTATCAAGTTCGTAATCAATAATCAAAGAGGCCTGCAAAGGTTTTGCACAAGACCTCATGAAAAACGGATAACGTTTGTCTTCTCCAATTTTTTCAAGAACACGCTGCTCGTCACATCTGACAACGTAGCCGAAGTGTTCACGCTCAATCAATCCGTCACGATTGAAAATAACTAATTTTGTCGGTTCTGTATTTGCTTCAATATTCATTTGTTTTCACCATTGCTAATAATTGATTAAGTTTTGCTTTCAGTTTTTTGTTTTCTGCTTGCAAATCATCAATTTTCTTTTTGTACTCATCTTCCATATTTGCGTATGCAAATTCGCTTTTAGGAACTTCGTGATAGTCTAAAATAAATCTTTTTTTCGCTTCGTCTTTTAGTAAAATTATTGCTTTTAAGCTTTCTTCTTTTATAAATCCCAAATCAATGAGAATTTGTCCGAATTTACGATTATTTTTAGAATTTAGGTCAACTTCGATTGCTTTTTCAAGTTGTTTTTCCGAAATTACTTTTGTACTTACGAGATATTCTCCGATTTTGTATCTGCCTGACAGGTAGTTTGCGACAGATAAAATTTTGGAATTTTCTGGTTGTTCAAGATATTTTTCCGAAATACACATCAAAAAGTATGAAGCAATTTCTTCCAACGTTAAATAAGTATCCAGTGAAATTTCCGCAATGCTGTAATCTTTTGCTACTAAATCAAGAATATTGTAAATATTTACATCAAAACCCGTGTTTCTCATTTTGAGTTCGCAACTGCCTTTGAATGTCAAAATCGGTCTGTATTCAGTGAAGGAATATACCGACTTGTCCGAAGTTGTGGCGGTTTTAGCCAGTTCGGCACTTACTAAAGATTTAATCCAATTTGGAAATCTTGATAATTCGTCTATAAAATGTTTATAATTCTTTCTGTTCACTTTTTTCTTCCCTAAGCACATGGCATAATACCATTAATTCGCATTTTCTTCAAGTAATTTAGTTGTTAAGTTTGTTGATTAATTTGCGTTAAAAATATAATATAGTTTTAGAAGAATAAGAAAGGGAATTATTATGGAAGAAGATAAATTACAACGACAAAAAACGATTTCAATCGGTATCCTTGTTTTAATCGGCGTACTTGTAACGATTGACTTAGCGTTTATATATTATCAGGCAAACTTTAACAGATATGCAATGCCGAGTTTTTGTTCGGTTAGTGAATTGATTGACTGTGACGGAGTTGCAAGAACCACCGAATCTCAATTTTTAGGGATTCCGCTTGCTTATTGGGGCTTGTTTCTGTATTCGTTTATTACAATGCTTTTGAGTGTAGATTTCTTGAAGAAGATCCCGTTCTTGAAGTTTTTGGAAGTGTTTAAAAATAAATTTCATTATATTGCTTCATTGGGCTTGATTGCTTTTGTAATTTCTATGATATTGTTATGTGTAAGTTTGTTCGGTATTCATAAAATTTGTATTATGTGTGCGATTACATACTGTTTGGACTTGGCAATAGGACTTGTTGCGGTTCGTGGTATTGAAGGCGGATTTGTCGGTGCGATTAAACAAAGTTGGAAAGATTTTGTAGATGCTTTAAAACCTGTTCCGTACAGAATTGCATTTATTGTTGTTATGGTTTGTGCGGGAACATTTTTAGGTTGGGCATTTGATAGTGCAACTTTTTCACCTTCTCTAAAAACACAACGTGCAATCGGTGAATTTCTGAATGCTAAAACCAACAAATATGCGGTAAAAGGTAATCTTTTGGGAACTAATGCTAAAGATGCGGTTGTAATCAAGGTATATTCTGATTATATGTGTCCGATGTGTAATATATTCAATATGATGATTCACAAAATGACAACAGAATTTGACAATATCAGAATTGAACATCACAGTTTGCCGTTAGACCAAGAATGTAACAAATATTTGTCACAACCTTTCCATATCGGTTCTTGTAATATGGCAAGATATGCCGAAGCGGCTTATGAACAGGGTAAATTCTGGGAAGTAAACTCCTTATTCTTTGAAAAGAAGCCTGAAACAGAAGATGCAATTATTGAACTTTTGTCAACTTCAGGATTCGGACTTGATATGGAAAAGCTTAAGAAAGATGCTCACAGTCAGGCTGTTGAAGACAAAATCCAAAAAGATATTAAATTTGCGGTGGATAAAGACCAACTCGGCACACCGATTATGATTGTCGGAGAAGATTTTAGTATGGGTATTCCTCGTGGCGGATATCCGGCATTAAAAGAAATGGTAAGAAAAAATGGCGGAAATCCAAAACATAAATTCTTCTAAAAAAATATTACTGCACGCATGCTGTGCAATATGTTCAGGGTATCCCATATCTTTGCTCAAAGATATGGGGTATTCGGTTATTGTGTATTTTTACAACCCTAATATTTTCCCATATACCGAATATCAAAAACGTTTAGAGGCTGAAAAAACTCTGTGTGAACATTTCGGGGTAGAGTTGATTGTCGGGGAGTATAATCCGTCTGAATATTACGAGTATGTCAAAGGATTAGAAAATGAACCCGAAAAAGGTGCAAGGTGTGACAAGTGTTTTAAATTGCGTTTGACAAAGACGGCAGAACTTGCCAAATCGTTGGGGATAAAAGAATTTACAACCTCAATGGTAATAAGTCCGCACAAAAATTATGAAAAACTTACAAAAATCGGAAATTCTATTGCTGAGAAATATTCGATTGAATATTTATCGACTAATTTCAGGAAACAGGACGGCTTTTTGAAGACTAATCAAATTTCAAAATCTTTGAATTTATACAGGCAAAATTATTGTGGGTGTAAATTTGCACAAAGAGCTTAAAATATCATTCGTTTGTACTATGTATGAATATGAAAATTATCATATAATAGCGTAGAGAAGAAGTTTTCCAAAAGAAATATAAAAGAGGATTTAATATAATGAAAAAGAAATTCGGATTATTATTGGCGACTGCGGTTGTAATGAATGTATTTTGTGCGGCATCGTTTGCGAGTACAAGCCCGTTAGAAAAATACAACTTGTATGATGATGTAATGGGTGGAAGCACTCCGTCAAGTGCAAATCAAGATAGAGAACGTGCAACAAGTGATTTCTATAATAATTCAATGCGTCCGGGTAGTGACGGTGCTGACGGTAAAATGACCGAGGAACAAAAGCAGGAAGCGGAATTGGCAAAGAAAAACCAAAGCTTAGACACTGTGTTAAATTCCGTAAATAAAGGCGAAATGATTGGACCGAGAAACAAAGCTCTTCGTGAATCTTCACGTAGAGTGTTTTCAGATTTGAAAAATCCTGACCCTTGGAAATCCGAAATTTCTTTTTATCCTAATCCTTCTATCAACGGTATTCGTGAAAAATATCGCAGAAGTAATTTTGCCGGTGCTCTTCAAGAGTCAATTTCTTTGGTAAATCACAGAAATTTCTCTTCTTTGACCAATGAACAAAAGACAATGGCTTACTACTATTTGGCAATGAGTTATACAAAATGCGGACAAAAAGATAACGCAGTCAGAGCCTATGAAAAAGTTATTTCTTTGAACGATTGCCCTATGATTGTTAAATATGCAACAAACGGACGTAATTGTGTAATGGGTAAAACCGATACTGATGCTTGTTATCCGAATGTTAACGTTCCCGAACTTGTTTATCCGAATGCTCATATCGCAGATTCAATTTCACCGAGCGATTTAGTTCCAATCGACCCGAATACTTTAATTAACAAGAATATGAAGAAGTTACAAAACAGTATTGTTCCTGAAATTCAAAATGCTACGAATGGAAAAGACGGAGAAAAACCTTTGAACTTGCCATTCGGTACGCAAGATGCAGAGCTTGACAAATTTATCAATGCTCCATACGGAAACGGTTTGTCACCGAAATTTAACAATGAATACAAGCAAATTCAGTTGAGAACTCTTCAAAAGAAAATGAATGCGGAAGCCGAAGAAGAAAGTAAAGGTGGAAAACCTACAGGTAAGGCTGCTCCTGTTGATTTGAGCAGTTTGGAAACTGTAAATTTGGCTTATGATGCAAATTCATCTTCGGAAATGGAAAAATTAGAAAAAGACCCTGAATATATCAGACAAAAACAAGAAATTGAAGAATTAAACAAATTATTTGGTTCAAAATCAAACGGCGAAGGCGATATTACCGACTTGTTACCTTATGTAACGGAACAAGGTGACAAAAAATTATCACCTGAGGTTATTCAGGCTTTGATGATGCAATCGGTAATGAGCGATTTAACCCTGTAAAGTTTTGAATATAGGGGGGCTGTAACTTTTATGAACTCCAATAATGAATATGAACAAGTCAAAAAAGATTTCTTATCGGGTCGCATAAAAGGTTGCAAAACCTACTTTGAAAACCATAATTACAATACGGAAGCGGCATATTGCTGTCTTGTCCTTGACGAAACCGAGAAGGTGGAAGAATTTTTCAACAAGGCGAAAACTTACGATAATCGTGCTTGTTGGGGGCTATTTCTTTTGCAAATGATTACTGGTGAAATAAAATCATCTCCGACATATTTTCAAATAAGAAATTTTTTGGAGTTGGATTTGAATATTTTGCTCCTTTATTGTAAGGGTGATTATGTCGAAAGTATCATTAAATATGCCGATTATATGGCATATTATAATCCCGAATGTTATAAGTTTATCGGGCGAGTATTTTGGGCAAACGGATTTATCCCTGCGGCGAAATTTTTTCTGAGACGTGCTAAAGATAAGTTTTATCAAGACCCCGAATTGCACTATTTGATTGCATATATTGCATATTACGAGGAGAAAAACCTTGAACAGTGCCAAAAATCTATAAATACCTGCTTGGAACTTTTACCCGAATACGCTCCTGCCAAAAAATTGCAAAAAATTTTAAACGGGTAATGGCGATATTGGCGGACGTTTAGCGGGGGTGCGTTAGGCAATTCCGACCTACTTTTAGCATTAAAAATTGTGTTCAATGTTGTGAAATATAACACTGGATTGCTTCGTCACTTCGTTCCTCGCAAAGACGATATTGGCGGGGGTTTGACGAATTTTACGTCATTGCTGGACAATCTTACGATTGTCCAGCAATCCAGAAAATGAATGCAAAATTTGGTAGGCACACCAAATTGTCATGCTGAACTTGATTCAGCATCTCTTTCATAATCAAAATAAAGCAAATAATTAAGTCCTAAGACCCTTGTTATATTATGCCATGAAGAGCCCCTGAAACGAGTTCAGGGTGACCTTTTTGCTTTGCTAATCCCACCGATTTTTCCCTACTTCATGCTTTTTACGACATTGTTTGTGATATCTTCACCGCCTGAAATTACCATTCCCGCAGGTAAAACAAGGTTGTAATTTGATTTTTTCGCCTCTTTTGATATTAAGGTTTGAATATTTTTGTTAATCTTTGCCAGTTTTTCGTTGTATTTTTTATCAATATCACTTTTTTTAGTATTGATTTGTTGTCTGTAATCTGCTTCTTTTTGAATTAATTTGCTTCTGTCGTGCTCATTCAAAATATCATTTTGTGCTTTTGTAATAAGAGTGTCGAGCTCTTGGGCTTCTTTATCCTGTTCTTTTTTGAGGATTTGAATTTCCTCAGAATTAGACAGGATTGTTGGAATATCAACGACCGCAACTTTATATTTAGGGAAAGACACCGCCGCATTATTCATGTTATAACCTGCAAAAAACACCATTACACACGCTGCAATAAACCATAAATTATTCTTCATTTTTTCCTCTCTTTCTCCGGTTAGAAATATACTAAACTCAAATATCAATTTTAAAAATAAGACAACAGGATAAATATAAAAAAAATATCTCTTGCGAGATATTTGATTAAATGTAGTAAACAAAAGGAAAGGTATAAAAATCTTTATTGAGAAAATTTATTTAACATTATGAAAAAATACTTTTTAGCGAATTGTTATCTTTTTCATCATCTGAATCTTTGCCTGATTTTTTAACCAAAAGTTCGTGGTTATTGAACGGATTTGAACCGTTTTTATCAGTTGCGGTTGAGGCTGCAAAAATACTCATAAATTGTGTAGAATTTGGAGTTTCGGCTGATTTTTGAGTTTCAGTAACAACTTCGTTTGCAGCAGGAATTACTTTACCGTCCATTTTTTTAGCCATTGCGGCTTGAGAATTCAAATATTGAATAGAATTCAAAGTTGCTTGGTTAAAATGGAATTGCAAAGTGTTATTCATAGAAATTTGTTTTTGAACGTCAGTGTTAAGTTTGCCTTGGTACAAGTCGATTCCTAATTCAACAGGTTTTGCGAAAGAATTAACTTTTTGTACTGTAGCAGAATTTGAAATTTGGGAATTTTTTTGAGCGGCACGGCGTAAAATTTCATTGGAAACATCTTTTAATAAAGAAGTATCAATGCCGTTTTTGTATAATGAATTGTAATTAACATTTAAACTCATTTGATTTATCCCTTTGTTTCCTGACAAATATATCTTCGGCATATCTTGTTGAAAACTTTAAACTTCGGTTCTCTTTTGTAAACTTTTTGTTACATTTTTAGCCGTATTAAATATTACCTATTTAGTAACATATTGCACAAAATTCATTTGTTAGTATATAATAAGGTGGAAAAGGGAGAGTATATGACTTTAGAACATTTAAGAAAAACAGATCCGCAAGTAGCCGAACAAATCGACTTGGAACTAAAAAGACAACAAGAAACCATTGAACTGATAGCAAGTGAAAACTGCACCTCTTTGGCTGTAATGGAGGCTTGCGGAAGTGTATTAACAAATAAATATGCGGAAGGTAAACCGCATAAAAGATATTATAACGGTTGTGAACACATCGATGTAATTGAAGAAATTGCACAAAAAAGAGCGTGTGAACTTTTCGGAATGGAGCATGCGAATGTTCAACCGCACAGCGGTGCTCAGGCAAATATGGCGGTCTTTATGGCTACAATGAAACCGGGAGACAGAGTGTTGAGCATGGATTTGTCAAACGGTGGTCACCTTTCTCACGGTTCACCGGTAAACTTTTCCGGTTTGTATTTTGATGTTAAAGGGTATGGAATTAACGAAAACGGCGAAATCGATTATGAAGATGTCCGCAAAATGGCACACGAACACAAGCCGAAATTGATTATTTGCGGTGCAAGTAATTATTCTAAAGTTATAGATTTCAAAAAATTCAGAGAGATTGCAGACGAAGTCGGTGCTTTGCTTTTGGCTGATATCGCACACATTGCGGGGCTTGTTGCAGCAGGCATTCACCCGTCACCTGCTCCATATTGTGACTTTGTAACAACCACTACTCACAAATCCTTGAGAGGACCTCGTGGTGGTATTATTATGTGCAAAGAAGAGTTTGCGAAAGATATTGATAAAGCGGTATTCCCCGGATTGCAGGGCGGACCTTTGGAACATATTATTGCAGGAAAAGCGGTGGCTTTGTTGGAAGCTTCTAAACCCGAATTTAAAGAATATGCGGTTCAAATCGTTAAAAATGCTAAGGCTTTGGCACAAGGCTTGTTGGACGAAGGCTTGGACATTGTTGGCGGAATGACGGAAAACCACTTGATGACTTTAGATTTGAGAAAAACGGGCAAAACAGGCAAAGATATGGCTAATGTTTTGGAAAGAGTAGGAATTACGGCAAACAAAAACACCGTACCTAACGACCCGCAAAGTCCGTTTGTAACAAGCGGTATCAGATTGGGTACTCCTGCAGTTACAACAAGAGGTTTTAAGGAAGAAGATATGCGTAAGGTTGCAAAAATTATTGCATCTGCGATATTTTCGTCAGATAATGAAAACGTGTTAGCGGATTTGCGTAATCAATCTCTTGAATTATGTAAAAAACACCCGCTATACAGTTAATAACAAGGAGCAAAATTATAATTATTAAGTTAGCACATTCACACATAATCGGAACGGTAATAGCCTATATTTTCGGGGTATTCTTGGTCCCGTTGGTAATCAGTTTTTCTAAAAAAGAGGGGCTGGTTGATGTTCCGAACGAACGAAAAATCCATACAAAGCCGATTTCTCGAATAGGCGGTGTTGCAATATGGATTAGTACAATGCTGACTTTTTTGTGCCTTGTGTTGTTAAGTTATTACCCTTACGGAAAATTAATGTCGGGAATTTTGCTCGGCGGTTCGTTGATGTTTCTGTTAGGGTTGGTTGATGATGTTTACGGATTGGGTGCAAAATTTAAACTTCTAATCCAAGTTTCAATCGCAACGATAGCGTACCTTTTGGGTGTGCAAATAGACAGTGTTCCGTTCTTTGGCGGAATAGATTTGGGCTTGTTGTCTTATCCGATTACTTTGCTTTGGATTGTCGGAATTTCAAATGCTGTTAATTTTATTGACGGTGTTGACGGACTTGCGGGTTCTGTAGTTACCGTGAATGCCATAACTTTGGCAATTTTGGCGATTACGTTATCTCCTGCAAATCCAATCAGTGCCTTAATCGGATTTATCCTTGCGGGTGCAATGCTCGCCTTTTTGACCTTTAATTTTAACCCTGCAAAAATCTTCATGGGTGATAGTGGAGCGTTGTTCTCTGGATTTTTGCTTGCGGCAATTTCGATTACGGGAGTTATGAAGGTGGCGACACTTGCGATATTGTTGCCGTTTGTCGTTTTGGCAGTGCCTATTATTGATATTACATATTCAAGTTTGAGAAGAATTTGCAAAGGTCAATCTCCGTTTGTTGCCGATGCTGAGCATATTCACCACAAACTTCTTCATGCGGGATTTTCACAAAAGAAAACTGTTGTAATTATTACTTCGGTTGCAATTTTGGCGGGTGCTTTGGCATGTCTTTTTGCAAAACACAATGCTATAAAGTACGACTTTTTCCTAACTTTGGGGATTGTCGGAATTATGTTGTTGCTAAATTTATTTAGAGTGTTGACAAAAAAATAATTTTATTATATAATGTCAGAAACAAAATAAGAATTTGATTACTCAGTTTTAAGTGAGTTTTCGCTCGGTTAGAATATTTAAGTGCAAGTTCTTACATAAAATATAAGTAGTAAATGCTAATCAAGCTGTGGGGTCTTGATAAGTAACGGATTTACAGAAGGAAAAGGACTATGAGAACAGAGTCAGTTCAGAATAACGGACATAGGAGTGTATTAATACCATTGTCACAAGGTGCGGCAATCGGTGCAGCGGCAGGCATGGCCGGAAAGTATGCTTTGCCTTTGACTCGTGAAGAAAAAAACAGTGATGAGTATATAAAAGTTTCAAATTTGGTTAATGACCAGAAAAAAGTGTATAACTTCAGAACAGAAAGATATCTTGATAAATTGAAAGGTAAGGATAAACATTCTGTTGCGGAAGATGAATTTATCAGAATGTTTGACGGTATGAAGGAAGGCGACCGCATGAAACCTTCAAGAATTAAAACCGCTCTCAACAATTTGCAAAAAGAAAAACCTACTGAATTGTTAGAATTTAAGAGAATTTGTAAAAATTCTTCCGAAGTTGCGGAAAGAACCGCAAAACAATTTATGAACGGATACAATTTGGTAACCAAACACATCAGACCTACTTCGTTCTTTGTAGTGGCAGGTGCGGTATTAGGTGCTGTTATGGCTTTGGTAAACGACATATTAAAAGTTAGAGTAGAACATTAAGAAAGAGAAATTTATTATTGAGTCAATAAATTCAGACAAGTTTTGAGAGAACTTGTCTTTTTTATTTTCATTCATTGTATAATCAATTTATGGTAAAAAGTGCTTATATTCATATCCCTTTTTGTAAATCAAAGTGCAATTATTGCTCTTTTGTATCGTATTGTTCTGTTGAAAAAAAAGATTTGTATTTGAAAAATTTGCAAAAAGAAATAGAATATTTTTACGAAAACGAACTACTCAAAACCTTTTATATCGGGGGTGGAACACCGTCTTTATTGACAACAAATGAGATAAAAAATATTATAAATAATTTCAAATTTGAACAAAATGCCGAGATTACAACGGAGTTAAATCCTGAAGATGTTGATGAAAAATATTTGAAAAATCTTTTAGATATCGGTGTAAATCGTTTGAGTTTCGGGTGTCAAACTTTTGATGATGCAATTTTGAAACAAATTAACCGCAGGCATAATTCCGAGCAGGTCAAAAAGGTTGTAAAAACGGCACAAAAGGTCGGATTTGATAATATCAGTTTGGATTTTATTTACGGTTTGCCAAACCAAACGACAGAAATGTTTTTATCTGATTTGAAACAGGCGGCGGAACTTGGCTTGAAACACATTTCGCTTTACGGTTTGAAGATTGAAGAAGGTTGTTATTTTTATAAAAATATGCCACAAAACTTGCCCGATGATGATGTTCAGGCGGATATGTACTTGGCAGCGGTGGAATTGCTACCAAGTTTGGGGTTTGAACATTACGAGGTCAGCAATTTTGCTAAAAAGAATTTTGAATCCCGACACAATCTGAATTATTGGGAAAATGCGGAATATTACGGTTTTGGAGCGGGGGCACACGGGTATAATAGTGGCGAACGCTACGAAAATCAAACGAATTTGGAGAAATATTTCGAGAAGCCGATTGAAAAAATAAATTCTCACAAACTTTCTAATCAGGAAAAGTTGGAAGAAGAAATATTTTTGGGCTTGCGAAAAATGTCGGGGATTGAGGTTGAAAATGTAAATCGCAAATTTGGGATAAATTTTGAAGAAAAATATAACAAAATTTTAGCAAAATATTTGAAAATCGGATTACTTTCAAAAACAGACAGAGGCTACAATTTCACCCCAAACGGAATACTTGTAAGTAACGTAATTTTGGCAGAATTTTTGGAAGATTAAAAGGTGAGATAAAATTTTGGCGGCTAAACTTCTTTAAAATCAAAAAGTTTTTTGAGAGGAAGGTTCAAAGCGTTAGAAATTTTTAGCAAAGTTTTTAGCCCCGGTTTATTTATATTTACCTCAATTTTGCCCAAATAATCCAGACTGATTCCTGATTTTTCGGCTAGTTTTTCTTGTGTCAGATGAGCATTTTCTCTCAATAATTTTATTTGTTTTCCCAGCTTTTGATAAAATTCATCTTCATTCATTTGACAATTTTACTGGAAATGCTAACATAATCTTACTGGATAATATCCAGTAGATAGGAGCGAAGATGAGATTTTTCAAAAAGGCTAATGGTTTTACACTCGCAGAAGTCCTGATAACGCTTGGCATTATCGGCGTTGTTGCTGCGATGACCTTGCCAACTTTGATAACGAATTACCAAAAACGTGCAACTGTTGCTAAGTTAAAACGTGCTTACTCCGTGATTAAACAAGCCTATTTGATGTCTTATGACCAAGTCGGTGACCCTGCCGCTGATGACGCATTTTCAATGGGTATAGATAGTTATTTCAAAACATACTGGGCTCCATATATAAAGGGAACTGTTTGTAAAAGTTATAAAGAATGCGGATACAATTCGGGTGCTCCTTGGATTCAGGCAAATGGTACGGCTTTGCCCACTGGGGTGGTGGCAGGTGGTAGAACCACTTTTTACACAACAGATGGAGTTTTGTATGTAGTGTTTATTTCGGGTGGGGGTTCTAATGGAGAGGATGTGCCAATTTCCTATGTGATTTGTGACATAAACGGTGCTAAAGGACCAAATCAATTAGGAAAAGATGTGTTTTATTTTCAAAGAATAGCAGATGAAAAAGGTAATGATATGCAGTTTTATGGGTATCGTGCTTCTAATGCGGGTATAAATTCAAATTGTTCAACAAGAGGTAGTGGTAGTTTTTGTGCCGAAAAAATTCGTCGTGACGGTTGGAAAATTTTGAAAGATTATCCGTGGTAAACTGTCGGTTAAGCATACTTGCCCAACCGAGTGAAAATACAATAGCTACTTGAAAAAGTAGGTCGGCATTGCTATGCCGACGACATGATTTTAATTGTCAAACAGATTCTGA
>OIYG01001262.1_pt1 | contig 19742 bp, 17 predicted proteins | sample 1587861 | NCBI WGS metagenome assembly OIYG01 (sample SAMN03283272) | human gut metagenome | biome: human-associated habitat; material: feces | host: Homo sapiens | place: Peru | collected 2012 | reverse complement strand
CATAGTTTTTCAGCTGCTCCGCCGTGACCCATCGGATAGTATGATGCTCCAACTTCTGCGGGACACCCTCCGGAATCTCCGCACAGAACACTGTCAGATGAATTGTAATATCCGGGTATGCGTATGTCAATTCCAGATACAGGTCTTGTACCGAAATTGCAACGCCCAACTCCTCCCGGCATTCCCGTATCAGCGCTTTCTCCCGAGTTTCCCCCGGCTCAACCTTACCGCCCGCAAACTCCCAGAGCAAGGCTCTCGCCTTCCGCGCACCTCTTTGGCAGATCAGGATTCTTCCCTGTCTTCGGATCAGAGCTGCTACGACCTGAAGCATTTTCTCACCGCCCGATTCTATTTAATGTCCCCAGGTGATCCAGATAAAAACATATCCCGTCAGGACTGCGGCAATGGTAAAGGGCACGCCGATCCGGAGAAAATCCCTGGTGGAAACTTCACAGCCGTTTTTCCGCAGGATTCCAATGGCTGCAATATTGGCAGAGGCACCGATCGGCGTCAGATTGCCGCCGAGGGTTGCACCGCTGAGCAATCCGAAATAGAATACGTACGGTGAAACACCACTCATGCTTCCTGCCGTTTCCGCAACTACCGGAAGCATAGTCGCCACGTAGGGAATGTTATCTACAAATGCCGACAGCAAAACGGAAGCAAAGACCAACAGCGTATACAGCCGGAAAGGGCTGTCCCCGGCTACGCGGCTGAACAGGCTGCCGATTGCACGAATTACGCCCGCGCTGCGAATCCCTCCAATCACAACAAACAGTCCCGTCAACAACAACAGGGTCTGGGTGTCCAACTCCGCAAATATATTTCTGACCGGTGCCCATGTTTTTTGTTTCCGACACGTACAAAGGGTGCAGATTACGCAAAGCAGGACACAGATAAGCCCGCTGCGCATTTCATAAAGGGTGTGGAGCACCGGCTGCTCCGGTTCCGGCAGGAAGGACGCACCTACCAGCAGGACGATCATCAGCAGGAGCATGGCCGAGGGCAGGGCATCCTCAACACGGGTATTTCCAATCGTATGCACCGGTGCCGTTTCTTTACGGAACAGAAAAAGGAGCACAAAAGTGGAAGCCAGCGCACCCAATTCCACCGCCCAGAAAATGCCCGGACGGCCCTCCATGAAGAAAAAGTCGAAAAAGTTCATCCCGGTATAAGCGCCCAGCAGGATGCTGGTAGTATCCCCCACAAGTGTGGCCGCACCCTGCAGATTGGAGGATACCGCAATGGCAATTACAATTGGTACCGGAGATATTTTCAGTTTCTTCGCAATCGCCAGTCCCACAGGCGCTACCATCAGGACCGTCGCCACATTATCCACAAATGCGCTGATAATTCCTGCCAGTAGTGCCAGCGCCGCGGCGGCAAACCGGACATTTGGCATCCGGGCAATCAAGCGCTCCGCCAAAAATGTGGGGGCTTTGCTTGCGATAAACAGGGAAACAAGCCCCATGGTGCCCAGCAGCATCAGAAGAACATTCCAGTCAACCTCCGCCAGCGCCTCGATGGGGGTATAGGAAATTACGCCAAACAGGCCAAGCAGAACAAATCCGCCTGCGCTTCCCAGCGCAACAAAATGCCGGTACTTCGGGCACAGGAGCATCAGGATATATGTGATCACAAAAAGGACTAACGAAATCAGCAAAAAGCAATCCTCCCATTTTCAATATATTATATATTCGCAAAACGCAAGGAGATTGTCAAGTTTTTTTGTAAAAACGGACAGCTGTACCTGCTTTGCAGAAACAGCTGTCCGTCCGGTTTACCCGGGAAGCTCCACGTAGCACGGGGTGTGCTTCAATGCCGGGAGCACCTTTTGCGTGAAATCCGTCATGGAAAAACGAATACTGGAGGTATTGATGCAGGGATGACAGGCAAAGGCATCGCTTTCCATCACATCCCGGTCAATTACCAGCTTTACCCGGTTTTCCCGGTCGTTCATGAGTCCCAGCACGCTGACAGAGCCCGGGGTAATATCCAGAAATTCTTCCATACAAGAAGCATCCGCAAAGGAAAGCCGGGATACCCCCAACTGAGAGGAAAGCACTTTGGTCTGGAAATGCTTATCACCGGGAATCAACAGCAGGTAAAAGTCCGTTTTCTGCCGATTGCAGAGGAAAAGGTTCTTACAGATCAGAGTGTCCAGAATCCGGTCGGCCTCTACACAGTCCTCCATGGTCATGGCCGGCGCATGGTCAATTCGCTCAAAGGATACCCCCAGCCTGTCCAGAAAATCATACGTCCGGATTTCCTTGGGCAGCCGCCCTGTTTCATCCACAGGTCTTCCTTTTACAAGTTTCATGTTTCCCTCTCTTTCAGGAACGGAGACAGTGCGGCCCGCCCCTGTTCCGTTACCGGTTTGATCCATTTTCTTGAATAAAAGTGACGCTGCATCAGGAAGTACCGGATCGGTTCGTCCACATAGCAGCAGATGAAAATTGCCCAGTATGGCAGCTTCCAGACGAACCCGGAAAGCAGCACCAGCGGAATCAACATCAGATACATGAAAACAATTTCCAGAACCGTTCCGTACACTGCGTCACCTGACGCCCGATAGGTATCGTTCTGAATCCAGTTTCCCATCCGTATCACTGCTGCCAAGCCATAAAAGCCCAGGAAGAACGTTCCCGCCTGATAGGAATCCCCCGAAAGGGACATGGCATGGAGCAAAGGACTCCGCACAAGGAACAGTGCCGCACATACTGCAAAAATCACGCCGCTGCAAAGATACACAAGCCGCCTTGCCCGCTCATAGGCTGTTCGCAGTTTCCCTGCTCCCACACAGGTTCCCACAAGAACCGATGCGGCATTGGAAAAACCGGCAAAGAAACCAATCACCAATCCTTCGATGGTACGGAACACGGCAAGTGCCGCAATCACATACTCCTGTTGTCTGCCGAGGGTCACGTTGATAACCATATTTCCCACGCCAATCAGGATTTCATTGCACAGGATTGGAAAACACTTTTTAAAAAATTCCCCAACCGCTTTGCGGCTCCAGCGAAAATGTCCCGCAAAATGGAACAGATAGGGGTATCCACTCCGCCACGCCAGCAAATACAGCACCAGAAGATTCACCACGGCAGCAATGGTCGTTGCCAGCGCCGCGCCGCGAATTCCCATGGCGGGCACGCCAAGCTTCCCGAAAATCAGGATCCAGTTCAGCAGGATGTTCGTCGCGACAGAGACCATGGAGGCAATCAGTGGAATTTTTACCCGCTCTGTAGAACGCAGCAAAGCGCTGATTGCCATGGAGAACACCTGAAAGAAATAAGCAAAGCCAACAATGCGAAGGTACTCCACGCCGATTTCCTGAATGGACGGCTTATCGGTATACAGGCGCATAATGGTATCCGGGAAGAAAATGGCAAGGCTTCCAAAAATAGCCGCTACCGTCATCATGCACAGCCACGTAAGTCCGTAAGACCGCTCAATTCCGGCTTCGTCATGGGCACCATAATACTGGGAGAAGAAAAGCATTCCGCCGCCTACAAACCCCCAGTAACCTGCAAACATCAGGGACGAAAACTGTGCGCAGAGTCCCAGTGCACCCACCGTTTTTTCACCAAGCGGAGCAACCATCATGGTATCCACCATGCTGCCCGTTGTTGTCAGCAGATTTTGCAAGGCAATGGGAATGGCAATTGCGGCAAGCTTTTTCAGGAACTCGCCCCACGGAAACCGTTCGGAATTAAATCTTTTCTGGGGAGGCATAGGATTCTCCTTACGATGGTTGTATTTATTTTGTCCATTATAAAGTCACTGTCCTCCCCTGTCAACGACATTTCTTTTTATTCTTTCACCTCCACAGACTTATGCGCTTTCCAGGGGCCATGGTTGTAAAAAATTACAGAGACGACCATACCGACTACCCAGCCTACAGGCCATGCACTCCAGATTCCGGTTGTTCCAAACGAAACAGACAAAACCTTTGCCAGAACGACGCGGAGAATCAGATCCGTGAAGGTAGCAATCATAAACTGCCGCATCATCCCGGCACCCCGAAGAATGCCATCGGATACCAGTTTGGCAGAGACCACAAAATAGAAGGGCGCAAGGATCATCAGGAACTGAATACCAACCCGCATGGCTTCTCCTGTCGGATTGTCCAGAAAGATCAGCAGCAGATAGTGCCCGGCAAAGAAGTAAAGCGCCGCAATGGGAACGCAGAGCATCCAAACCAGCTTCAGCCCCGCATGGAAGCCGTGCCGAACCCGTATCAGCTTGTCCGCGCCGATATTCTGCGCCGTATAATTGGAAATGCCGTTCCCCAGTGTCGTAAAGGAGGTAATGACCAGATTGTTCAGCTTCACGGCTGCTGCATAGCCTGCAATCACCATGGAGCCAAAGGTATTGATCACGCCCTGAATTATAATATTGCCTATGGAAATAAAACTCTGCTGCAAAATGCTGGGCACCGCCACAATGGCGATCTTCCCCAGAAGCTTCCACGAAAAGGCAGCAGGCTTTTCCGTCGTTTCAATTGTGCGGAACCTGCGGAAAACCACCAACACGGCCAGCACGCAGCTGACCCCCTGACACAGGAAGGTTGCCCAAGCTACACCGTCGACCCCCATGTGGAACGCCGTTACAAAGAGAATGTCCACCGCAATATTGGAAAGCGAAGATGCCGCAAGAAAATAAAACGGAGTTTTGGAGTCTCCCAGAGCGGAGAAAATTCCAGTTGCCACATTATAATAGAACACGAAGGGCAGTCCCCAGATATAAATATCCAGATACAGCCGGGAATCCGCAAGAATATCCTTCGGGGTATGAATCCAGCGCAGCATATCCGTGCAGAAAAGGATCCCCACCGTCATCAGGACTACACAGACGACACCACTGGCAATCAGGGTTGTATAGACCGCGGTTTTCAGATCCCGCAACTGCCTTGCGCCAAAAAGTTGGGATACGATCACCGAGCAGCCAATGTTGCACCCGAAGGCAAAGGCAATAAAAATCAGCGTGATCTCATAGCTGTTTCCCACAGCCGCCAACGCGTCTTCTCCAAGAAATTTTCCCGCCACAAAGCTATCCGCCAAATTATAGAGCTGCTGAAAAATAATGCTTCCAAAAAGGGGCAGACAGAATTTCCAGAGAACCGATTCCGGTTTCCCCACAGTCAAATCCTGATTCATCATTTTCTCCTTTCTCTTTTGCCGGCTTGACACCGACAAACAGATAGAGTATAATGCAAAATCAGAAATATGTAAAATATATATTTTACATAAACAACATATTATTTTTATATGGAGAGCCATATGGATGTTTCCTGGGACTACTACAGGGTCTTTTATCAGGTCGCGCGGTGCCGCAGTATTACGAAGGCTGCGGCTGTACTTTACAGCAACCAGCCAAATGTAACGCACACCATCAAGCTGTTGGAACGAGAGCTTGGATGTTCCCTCTTTCGACGCTCCAATCGGGGCGTTACCCTGACCCCGGAGGGTGAAATGCTTTACGCCCATATTTCCCCTGCCGCGGAGCACATTCTGGCTGCCCGACAGGAGCTGACACTGGAACGGGAATTGCAGTTGGGCTCTGTTTCCATTGGGGCAAGTGAGATTGCTCTGCGCTGTGTGCTGCTGCGGGTTCTGCGCCAGTTTCGTCTTTCCTACCCCGGCATTCATGTCCGCGTATCCAATAATTCCACCCTGCAGGCTGTCCGTGCCTTGCAGGAGGAACTGGTAGATTTTGCTGTTGTCACCACACCGGTCCCCACGGAAAAGGGGATGGTCCGACTTGACCTGAAGGATATTCAGGAAATTCCCGTTTGCTCCGATACTCTCTCGCTTCCCGACCGTCCCCTTTCTCCCCGGGAGCTTTCAGAGTTTCCCCTGATCAGTCTGGGGCAGAGCACCATGACCTACCGGCTGTATGAGTCCTGGTTTGCCGAGCAGGGGCTTCCCTTTTGCCCGGATATTGAAGCCGCAACCTCGGATCAAATTCTTCCCCTTGTAAAAAGTGACCTTGGCATCGGATTTGTACCGCCGGAATTTCTGACACAGGAATCCGTCTCCGGACTTCGCCGCCTGTCTCTGACGGTTCCCGCACCGACCCGGGAAGTCTGCCTGCTTACTTTGCAAAACCGTCCGCTCAGTATTGCCGCCCGGAAGCTTTATGAACTGCTGGAAGCGAAAGCGTACTGAAATTATTCAAGCCTGCCGTTCTTCATTTTTTGGAGGACAGCAGGCTTTTTTCAAAAAAGCTGTGACCGAACGCACATCAATCGGTAGTAAGAATAGTGAAGGCCCTTCAATTGGCATAGAGGAGGTTATTTCATGGACGACAGTCAAATTGTTGCCCTGTACTGGGCACGTCAGGAAACTGCCGTGTCCGAAACGAAGAAAAAATACGGACGGTACTTATTTTCCATCGCAAACCACATTCTGTCTCAAAATGAAGATTCCGAGGAGTGCGTGAATGACACCCTGCTGGGCGCCCTGGAACTCCATTCCACCACACAGACCGGCTGTCCTTTCTACCTACCTTGGGAAAATCACACGGCGTCAGGCACTGAAGAAGCATCGGATGAACGCTGCGGAAAAACGGGGTGGAACGGAGGCGGACCTGTCTCTGGAGGAACTGGGAGACTGCATTCCCACCGGGCAGACTCTGGATGCGCAGATGAACGGTCGGGAACTGGCAGCGGTTTTGAACCGGTTTCTGGCTGAGCTTCCCACACTTCCGCGGCAGGTCTTTGTCTGCCGTTACTGGTACTGCGATTCCATTTCGGAAATCGGACAGCGTTTTTCCTGGAGTGACAGCAGAGTAAAAATGTCCCTGCTGCGAACCCGGGAAAAACTGAAACGTTATCTGGCACAGGAGGGGGTTTTATGAGTACAATCCGTTTACAGGACGCTTTGGGTGAAATAGAGGACACTTATATTCTGGAGGCGCATACCGCTCCCACGCAGACATCCGCCCGCCCCCGAAAATGGATTGCCGCAGTGCTGATCGCGGCATTGGTAGCAGTGGGACTGATTGCCTGTGCACCAATCCTGTTCAGCAGCATTTCCGGGGACGAGCTTTCCTTCTATTCTTCCTATCTGGGCAATGGCATTGTGGAAATCACCGTAGAAAATCAGTCCTGCAAGAATCTGAAATTCCAACCCGTTTTGAAGCTGGAACGCTGGGCCACCGGAGAAGAAATTCCGGCACAAGGCAAGACTTTCTTTTCCAATACAACGATTCCAGCGGGAAGCAGCGGCGTGATGACCATTGATCTGTCCAGCGCTTACGATATGGCAGAGCTGGAAAGACCCATTTCCGGCGACTGGTATTATCTTGTTCTGACCAACAATCGATTTCTATTTGGTCAGGACTGGATGTGTTCGGTGAATTTTGCTGACGCAGCTCAGAACGATTCTCCGGTTTATCCTGTGCAGCCCAGCCCCGCCGAAGCGGATCCGCTGCTGGTGCAGCGTGTAATTCCCGAATTGCGTGACCTTTTTGATCACTCGATCCTTGCAGACAGAAAAAAACGGGAAGAAATTCATGCTGCCTATTACGAACGGTGCACGGAAATTTCCGCATCCTCCGGAAAACACCTGATTCATCCTGCATTTCCCGCCCCGGTTTTTCAGATTGACGCACTGTCTGCCGGAACGATTCTGGACCCGAATATTCCGGAAGCCACACAGTATCAGTTGATCACCCAGACCGAATCCACACTGGACAGCTATGCTTTTCCCGTAGGCGCAGCCCCGGATGACTGTGCCTGCATTCTCGGCGTGATCGTTCCCCAGACGGAGGCTGACCTGTTTGACGTTGGAGGTGCAGACATTCGGCTTCTGTACCTCATGATCTACACTTCTGCTGAGGTTCAAGAACCGGACGCATGCACCATAATCCGGGGGCAGCTGGTTTCCATGCCGGAACTGCTTACATCGATGGTCTATCAGGACGACCAATACGCGGTATTCAATGTGACAGAGTATTTCTTCTCCAGTCTGGATACCCATGTTGACGCATTCCGGAAAGAAAGAACGGATCTGTATTTCAATGCGGATGTACAGACGCGAATCCGGAATGCATACGTTTATTTGCAGGATGCAGCCACGGCAATCCATCCCTGCGAATGAAGCTGATTTTCTGAAACCTGGCACTTGCATAAGTCTTCTGCATGCAAAATAAAAATGTCATTGTGAGCCGATACATCCGTACCCGGTTCACAATGACATTTTTTATTCCTCAGATTTTCCTGGGAAAGCTCTCGTTTTTTTACTATCCCCCTTGCAGCGCCTGCTTTTTTTATTTCTGTGCCTGAATTGCCGCGATCACAGGTTCCACGGCGGCCGTATCCACCGTTTCCATCATGCCGTTGTCAAAGGCACCGGCAACTGCCGGGTCAATGGGCAGACGTGCAAGGACGGGAATTTCCAGTTTGGCCGCAGTCTCGTCCAGATGGCTTTCTCCAAAGACACTGATTTTCTTTCCGCAGTCCGGGCAGCGGAGGTAGGAATAGTTCTCTACAAATCCAAGGACGGGAATATGCATCATGTTTGCCATTTTTACCGCCTTGGTGACGATCATGGAAACCAGATCCTGCGGGCTGGTCACGATCACAACGCCATCCACCGGAATGCTCTGAAACACCGTCAGAGGTACGTCTCCGGTTCCGGGAGGCATATCCACAAACAGGTAGTCTACATCTTCCCAGATCACGTCCGTCCAGAACTGCTTGACTGCGCCGGCAATCACCGGTCCCCGCCAGACAACCGGGTCTGCCGGATTATCCAGCAAAAGGTTAATGGACATGACCTGAATGCCGGTGCGGGTCAGCGCAGGATATAATCCGCTCTCCTCTGCGCCCTGACACTCCTGCACACCAAAGGCAGTGGGAACGGAAGGTCCTGTAATATCGGCATCCAGAATGCCGACCCGCTTACCCTGCCGTGCCATGGCGACTGCCAGAAGGGACGTAACGGTAGACTTACCAACGCCGCCCTTTCCGGACACGACAGCAATTACCTTTTTTACACTGGACTTGGGGTTCAGACTGGCAAGCAGGCTTTCCGCCTTCCGCTCACCGCAGTCAGAACCGCAGTTTGAACAATTTCCGCTGCAAGAACTCATCTGTATTTGCTCTCCTTTTATCATCCCGGAAGACTGATGCCTTCCGTATTTTTACTGGTTTCCCTCTGCCCAGTTCAACTTTTCCAGCGTTCTGGCATAAGCTTCCGAACCGGGGTCATAGGGGGTCGGCTGATAATTATTGGTTTTGGGATTGGAACTGATGCACACCGGGTGCACATCCACCTGTTCCCGTTCCACAGTCCCATCCGCCTTTCGCACCAATTGGAGCTGAATCACCACGCTGTCAAAGTCCCGGGGCTTGCTGTTTCCGCCAAAGCAGAAATTTCCCACGGAGTAGAAAATAATCCCATCCCCATACTGCTCTATTGGCTGGAGCACGTGGGGATGCTGCCCCCAGATCACATTCACGCCCGCATCAATCACTTCGTGGGCGATGCGCACCTGGTTGGCGCTGGGCGTATAGCTGTACTCCGTACCCCAGTGAACATCCAGAACGGAAAAATCCACCCCTTCTGCCAGCATTTTCGCAATTCCGGCAAGGAGGGCTTCCGTATCCGAGGGAAACTGTGTTCCATAGATGCCAACCCGAAAGTTCTCTCCAAGGGTCAGAATCCGGTAGCTGTCCCGCTCCACATAGGGGATTCCCTCCGCGTCCAACGCATCCAGCGTGGACTGGTAGCCTGCTTTCCCGTAGTCCATGGTGTGGTTATTGGTAAAGCCTACCGCCTCCACACTGCCCTCCGTAAGGATTCGGGTATAGGCAGTGGAGCCTCGGAAATTAAAGGTTTTTCCGGGAGACGGAACCCCCTGATCCAGCAGCGGCCCCTCCAGATTTACAAGGGTCAGATCATCGTCCGCAAAATAGCACTGCACATTCCGGAAGGGATAATCATAATCCTCCCCTACGGTTTTGGGAAATCCTACACCGGCGCTCCGAAGAGCATCCGTCCCACCAAAAGTACAGTCCCCGGCAAAGGTGATGGTATACCGTTCCTCCGGCGGCTGCGTTTCCTCCGTAGTGGGGGGCTGCGTTTCCTCCGTAGTGGGGGGCTCCGTCTCCGCAGACGGGACTTCCACTGTAACAGACCGCGTTTCCGTCTGTGTCCGGACAGAGGCCTCCGCCGTCTCCCGGGCACTGCAGCCCCAGAGGGACAGAATCAGAAGTGCCGTAAGCAAAGCGGTCCTTCGTTTATGTTTTGCCATGGTGTGCACCCTCTTATTCGCTCAACTGCTCCCACTGCTCCATCATTTCCATCAGTTCTGCCTCCTGCACTTCCTTATCTCCCAGAAGCCGGGTCAGTTCCTGATAATCGGCAGAGGCTGCCTCAATCCGGGCATCCAACTGGGCAATGAACTGCTCACGTTTGCCGATCTCCCGTTCCAAAGCCCGCAGACGCTTCTCGGAATCTTTTGTGCCGTTCCGGGGTTTTTCCTTTCTGACTTTGGGCGCAGTTGGCGCCTGAAGCCTTGCCGCCGCTTCATGCTCCAGAATGGAGCGGTATTTCTGATAGCCGCAGGGAAAATCCCGGATGGTGCCATCCTGCAAAAGCCAGATCCGTTCGGCAAATTTTTCAATAAAATACCGGTCGTGAGATACAAACAGCAGTGTGCCTTCAAATTCCTCAATGGCAGCTTCTACCCATTCCCGGGAAGCAATATCCAGATGGTTTGTCGGCTCGTCCAGAATCAGCAGATTGATTTTCTCATCCATAAGCATGCACAGCCGCAGGCGAGACTGCTCTCCACCGGACAGGTTTCCCACGGTTTTGAAAACGTCCTCCCCCTGAAACAGGAAGGCTCCCAATCGGTCCCGCGCCATCTGCGGTGTGCAATTCTTTTCATAGAGCATGGTGTCGTACAGACTCCGCTCCGGGTGGGCAAAGTGCATGATCTGGGGCAAATACCCCACCTTTACCGTAGGTCCGAACTGGATTTTGCCCTGACAGGGCTCATCCCCCAGCAGACAGCTCAAAAACGTTGTCTTTCCGGTTCCGTTATCGCCCAGAAGCGCAATTCGCTCGCCGCCCTCCACATTCAGGTTCACATCCGAAAACAGCACGTGATCCCCAAAGGCTTTGGACATCCCCTTGATTTTGAACACCACATCCCCGGAAAAATCCTTTTCCCCGAAGGATGCCTTCATTGTGCGTTCCGTCCTGGGCTTTTCCGTCTTTTTGATCCGCTCCATCCGGTGCTGAATGGACATGGCACGGCGGTACAGGGTTCGGTTATTGATTCCCCAGCCCTTCATCCGCTCCACGGTATAGCCCAGCTGCTTGAGCTTTGCCTGCTCCTGCTCGTACTGCTTCATCTGCAAATCGAAACGGGCCTGCTTTTCATCCATGTAGAAGGAGTAGTTTCCGGAATAAAACTCCGCATGCCCATCGGTGATCTCGATCACCCGCTGGGCAATCTGGTCAATGAAGTAACGGTCGTGGGAAATGGCAACCACGGTCCCCTTGAAATCATGCACGTAGTTCTCCAGCCACTCCACACTGCGCAGATCCAAATGGTTCGTCGGCTCATCCAGCAGCAGAATGTCCGTCTTTTCCAGCAGCAGCCGGGCAAGATTCACCCTGGTCTTTTCTCCGCCGGAAAGGCTGTCAAACAACTGCTCCCGCTGCTGCCCGGAAATACCCAGACCGTTGCAGATCTTATCGGTCTCTACATCGGTCTCATAGCCGCCGCCCGCCTGAAAAGCAGCCGTCAGCCGGTCATATTCCCGGAGAAGCTCCCCATTGGAGTCTGACTGCATCTTTCCTTCCAGCTCTTCCATCCGACTGTGGATTCGCCAAAGCTCCGCAAAAGCGGAATGGAGCACATCTTCCACGGTATATCCTTCCGGAAAATGGGGAATCTGCGAGATCAGTCCCAACTTCTTGTGTGGGTTCACATAAACCTCACCTTCATCATAGTCCATTTCACCGGTAAGAATTTTCAGAAGTGTGGTTTTTCCGCACCCGTTTCTGCCGAGGATCGCGACACGCTCCCCTTCCTGAATCTCAAAGGTCAGACCGTCCAGCAGATTTTCCCCGATTACGAAAAATTTTACAAGATTTTTTACAGATATATCAACCATCGTCTCTCTCCGGAGCTGCCAATGCAGCCTTCAGTTCGTCTAAGGAATAGAAAATATTCAGTGCCTGCAGCAGACCGTTCGCGCTTAAATGCTCCGGAAAGCCAAGCTTTTTTTGGAGTCTGACGCGCAGACGGCTGCTGTCTGTCCCGCCGGACAATCCCAGCATCATCAGATCCTGTTTTGTAATTTCCGCGACACCCTGGGTGCTTTCTTCTTCCAGTGTCGCACCTGCCCGGCGGAGGGATTCCAGAATGATTTCCGGGCGCATCCCCTCCACGCCCAGCTTTCCCTCCTTACCGGGAGCGGATTTCCGCTTCTCTTTTCCGGGAATGTCCGGAATATAGGCATGCTTCAGGTACTTTCCCGGAATAGAGCTCTTGATTCGGTTCCGGATTACAAACCCGGCCCCATCGGAATCGGTCAGGACGATAAGCCCCCGTTTTTCTGCGGTACGCCGCAGGAGGGTCATGGTATCGGGATCTTTGAAAATACCAAAGCCGTTCGTCACAAATATGGGAGCGTCCACGATCTGATGCAAAACGTTTTTATCGTACTTTCCTTCCACCACAATGGCTTCCCGGATTTTAACCATGCTTAGCCTCCTGCGCCAAGGTAAGGAGCATCATTTCCAGAAGCCGCTCCGGATCATCGAAGGAGGTCTTCATCCGGTAATCCGTCTGAACGATCAGCTCTGAAGCACGCTGCAGGAAATCGGAGGAAAGATTCCTTGCTGCGGACATTGCCTGCCGGGCAGCTTTTTCCCAGATGCCCAGAAACTGCTGCAAATCATAAGGGGTTTTCCCCCGATCCTGAAACACCTTTGCCGCCGTCAGTCTGCGGAAGCTGCTGCCTACGGCGCCCAAAATGGGGATCGGCTCCTGCTGCATTTTAAACAGCTGGTTCAGTTTCTCGAGGGCTCCTCTGTAATTTCCACCGCAGAGCATATCGGTCATTTGAAACACAACCGCATCCAGTACCGGCTCTGTAACCGCGTCAATGTCCGCCCGGCAAATCCGGGGCGCGCCGGAAAAGGCGCAGATTTTTTCAATTTCTCCATTCAATGCCGTCATGGTTCCGCCGGTAATTTCGATCAGATACACACAATCTTCCTGTGAAATCTGCTTATCATGAGCGGCAAAGTGTCGGCTCACCCAGGGAACCAGATCTTTTTGCTCCTGCCGGGCAAACTCCACAACGGTACCGCTGTCGGACATGGCTTCCCACAGTTTTTTCATTCGCTTATCCGGCTTCCATGCTGCCGTCAGATAGGTAAACACCACCGTGCAGGTATCCGGCAGATCCCGGAACAAGTCCGCCAGCCGATTCCGTTCCTCTTCCGGCAGCTTAAAGAGGTCCACATCATCCACCTGAATCATGGTCCGCTCTGCCATCATGGGAAGCATTTCCAACGCATCTGCAAACTCCGTAAGAGACCAGTTTTCCTCGTTAAATCTATGGAAATTGAAGGACTCCGTTACGGGATCGAGAATCAGTTTTTTCAGTCGTTCCAGATGATAGGACAGGAGAAACGTCTCTTCCCCATAAAAGAAATAGAGTCTGCCCGGTTTCTTATCCTTCAGGTCCTGTTTCAGATCCCGCAAGCCCGTATCGGCCGTCTGTTTCTTCGCCATATCATCACCTCCTGAATGTAACCGTTCCGTCCCGGTCTGTCCGATAGATCGTACAGTGCATTTTGCTGAGTCTTTCCAGTACCGCTTCCGTCGGATGTCCAAAAGCATTGTTCTTTCCGGCAGACACTACCGCAATTTCCGGCTTTACCGCATCCAGTAATTCCTGACTGGTAGAGGTTTTGGAGCCGTGATGCCCCACCACCAGAATGTCCACATCCGGAATTGCTTCCGATGCAAGCAGCGCTTTCTCACCGCTTTTTCTTCTGTCACCGGTTATCAGTATAGCATAATTGTCTGACGTAAACAAGACACAGATACAATTATCGTTATTCGATGCGCCTTCCTCCGGCGGATACAGGGTAATTTCCCCGCTTCCGAGGGAAAAACTCCGGGTTTTCGACACGGAGCAAACCTTTGCTTCCGGAGAAATGTTTGCGTACTCTGCCTCATCTCCGCAGACCAACACCTGCCCGACCGAGATTCGCTTCAAAAGGTAGGGGACTCCGTTTACATGGTCCTGATCCGGGTGTGTCAGAACCACGCTTTCCAGATTCCGGATACCCTGACTGAGCAGTTCTTCCGCAGCCGTATTTGCCGCCGTTGCTGCACTTCCGCCGCCGCAGTCTACGAGGACGGAATGTCCCCTGCTTTGCAGCAGAATACTCTGCCCCTGACCGACGTCCAGCACAGTTGCCCGAAAATCATCCTGCCGTGGGAACCACCAGCTGCAAAAAAGTGCCGCAGCCAGTGACAATACACATACTGCCCCATATTTCCAGATATGCTTTTTCCACCAGAAAAGCAGAACACACAGCACACCGGTCAGGCACAACCAGATATCTACAAAAGCACTTCTTGTATACACTGCCGCCAATGGAAAACGGGAAAGCAAACGGGCTGTACCCAACACATAATGAATGGGAAGCATCAGGAGCTGCCCGACGAGAATCCCGGCAGGCTGAAAAATCAGGCCAATGACGCACAGCAGCGCCGTACCGCAGAATATCAGTTCCACGCACCAGAGCGTAAGCAGATTGGTAAGGGGGCTGATAATACTGACAGCACCAAAATACAGTGCACTGATGGGCGTGGTGAACAGCATGGCGCTGAGACTGATCCCCACGGAGTCGCCAAGCCAGCGCACAAGCCTTCCGCGAAAGCCCCGCTTGGGGAACTTTTCCGTTTTCTTTCCGTACCAGCCCTTCCACACAGGATAAACCAGCAGAATGCCGGAGACACTGGCCACGGAAAGCTGCAAACTGACAGAAGCGGCACTGAGCGGATTTGCAAGCAGCAGCATTCCGGTTCCGAAGGACAAAGCCGTTGGCGCATCATAGGATTTCAGAAATACATCTCCAAGCATCATCAGCCCCGCCATCAGGCAGGCACGGCTGACCGAAGGGGTAAAGCCCGCCATGGCCGCAAAGAACAGAAGTGTCGGAAGTCCGATCATGGCCGTGAGCCATCGCTTCCGGAGGGTCAACACACGAATGATTCCATACAGAATTCCCACATGCAGACCGGATACCGCAACGGCATGGCGGATTCCGCTGAGCTTCAGGGCAAGATCCGTTTCATAGTCCAGACCTTCCGTATCTCCCAGCAGCAGCGCCTGTGCAAAGGGTACCCCCTCCTCCGGAAGACACGCGGCAATGGTTTTCTTGAGAAGAGACGCTATTTTCCCCGGGAGGAGGAAAAAGCCCCTTCGTCCGGAGGAATCCACCGCTCCCTCGGACTTTTGTGTGCCCAGAAGGAACAGACCGTTTCCGGAATGGTAACGGTTCTCTTTTTTTCCGCCGGGAAGTGTCAGCCGCAGAAGCACATCCGCTGTCAGCCGATCCCCCGCTTCCAGCGTCCGATCCTTTTTCAGATACAGCCGAATCCGGTAAGGCTTCCCGTCTATCCGGGTCCATCCGCTGACCTGACTGCCGTACAGACTCTTTTCACTGGCTTCCCCGGCATAAACCGTAATTGTCCGTGTTTCTCCATCCAGCTGGCGCAGCGGAGACAGATACGCCGTTCGATACAGCGTGAACCACCCAAACGCGGCGGCACAGCCCAGCAGGATCAGTCCCACCGGACGCAGCTTTTTCCGCTTTGCCCCGAGAGAAAGGAAAAGGATCCCGGCAAGGGCAATCAAAAGTGCTGGAATGGCAACCGCGGAATTCCAAAGCAGATACGCGCAGAGCAGGCATGCGCCGCCAAAGCCGAGGGTTAGCCACAGAAGTTTGCGCATATGCTCTGTTCCTCTCTTTCTTTATGAATGGGTATTGAACAAAATTGGAATTCAGTGGGGCAAACCCCCTTGGGGGGAGCAGTCACGGCGAACGCAGTGACTGTCATTTATTTTCCTGTTTTTTGTCTAAGATATTGTACCAATTTAAGTGATCGATGTCACTGGCTCAGAATGACACCTTGTCGGGAGAGATTGCCACGCCACTTAACAACTGTCTCGGAATGGCATTGCTGTTCGGAGTGCACGTTGCTAAATTCCAATTTTTCCGCACTTCCGGAAAAAAACGGTTGACGGCATTGCGGGGATTTCATATAATAAACGCAGTATTTGCGGAATCTGCCAAAATCCGAAAATAACGGAGGAACGGACGATATGAAAAAAGTGCTCATCGTTGTGGACATGCAGAAGGACTTTATCGACGGTGCGCTGGGCACGCCGGAGGCTGTTGCCATTGTACCGGCCGCGGTGGAAAAGATCCGGCAGTTTAACGGAGATGCCATTTTTGTAACGCTGGATACCCACGGGGAAAACTATCTGCAATCTCTGGAGGGCAGAAAGCTGCCTGTCCCCCACTGCATTCCGGGCACCCCGGGCTACGGGCTGGATACGGAAATTCAGGCAGCACTGGCAGGAAATTCCTATACTCTGGTAGAAAAGGTAACCTTTGGCTCTCTTTCTCTTCCCCGCCTGATTTATGACAAATTCCGGGGAGCACCGCTGCAAATCGAGCTTCTGGGACTGTGCACGGATATCTGCGTGGTATCCAACGCCCTGATTCTCCGGGCATCTTTCCCCAACGCCCCTATGGTCGTGGATGCCCGCTGCTGTGCCGGTGTCACCCCCGAATCCCACCAGGCGGCTCTCCGGACCATGCAAAGCTGCCAGATCGACGTGATTGGGACGTAACGGCAGTGACATACTCGCTTAGCCGGGCATTCCCGCTGGGAGTTCGTCATGCCGCGGCATACCCAGATTCCGTGTCATTGCGGACCGCAGGCTGGTACGGGATCGAAGGGAATGACGGCGCTGTTCGATATGCGCGCACCGCTGCGCAGGAATTTAAAACAACCGTGTAAGGAGATACAGACTATGTTTGACCCACAAAAAGTTGCGGAAGATTGCATTCAGTGGATTCGGCAGTTTTTTGCGGAAAACGGCAGAGACTGCAACGCCATCGTCGGAATTTCCGGTGGAAAGGACAGCTCCGTAGTTGCGGCGCTGTGTGCGGCCGCGCTGGGAAAGGAACGGGTGATCGGCGTTCTGATGCCCTGCGGAGAGCAGAAGGATATTGACATGGCCGAGCTTCTGGTGCGGCATCTTGGCATCCGCCACTATGTGATCAACATTCAGGCTGCGGTGGAGGGGCTGAAAAACAGCCTTCCCTTCCCCCTGTCCGCTCAGACAGTCACCAATATTCCGCCCCGCATCCGGATGACCACGCTGTACGCCGTGGCGCAAAGCCACAACGGGCGGGTTGCCAACACCTGCAACCTGTCCGAAGATTACGTGGGCTATTCCACCCGCTACGGCGACGCGGCAGGAGATTTCAGCCCCTGTTCGCACCTGACCGTGGACGAAGTAAAGCAGATCGGGCGTTGTCTGAAACTTCCCGACGTTTTGGTGGACAAGATGCCCATCGACGGCCTGTGCGGGAAAACCGATGAGGAAAATCTGGGCTTTACCTATGCGGAGCTGGATCGCTACATCCGGACAGGAGAAATTGCGGACATGGATAAGAAGCGCAACATCGACCGGCGCCACGCCCAGAACCTTTTCAAGCTGCGGCTGATGCCCGCCTTTGTACCGGAAGGGATGAACGATGGAACCTAAGCCCTTTCGTCTGGGTCTGGTGGTGGGACGCTTTCAGACGCTCCACACCGGGCATGAGGATATGATCAGCCGAGCCATTGCCCTCTGTGACCGGGTTGGAATTTTCGTGGGCTCCTCGCAGGAGAGCGGAACCTTTCAGAATCCCTTTTCCTATGACCTCCGCCGCCGGATGCTGGAGGATGTGTTCGGCTCTGCCGTGGAAATTTACCCGCTTCCGGACATTGGCGTGGGCAATAATGGCAGATGGGGCGAGTATGTGCTGAACCGGGTGCGGGACGCCATGGGTGCGCTGCCGGATCTTGTGGTCACAGGCAGAGAGCGGCGGCGGCTGGACTGGTTCGACGTGCCGGACGGAATGGGCATGTCCGAGCTGTATATCCCAAAAACCGTAGAAATGTCCGCGTCCCAGATGCGGCAATTCTTTGCGGAAAATGCTTTTGAACGCTGGAAAGCCTACACAAATCCCAAGCTCTGGCCCCGCTATGAGGAACTGCGTACCCTCGCCCTGCGGTCCGCGGAGAACCGGGAAACCCGGAGCATTTAAGGTGTGGAAAGCCGCCATCCAGGCATGAATCGGCGTACAGCCGCCGAATTCTTTTTCCAAAGAACAGGAAAGGATCTTAACCATGAAGCTTGACCCCATTGTGCTGTCCCTGCTGGACACGGATCTTTATAAATTCAATATGGATCAGGTGATTTTTCACAAGCACACCGATCTGAACGGCGAGTACTACTTTAAATGCCGCAACGAAGGCATTGTATTCACCCGGGAAATGGTAGACGAGATCAACGCCCAGATCGATCACCTGTGTACCCTGCGATTTACGCGGGAAGAACTGGACTATCTCCGCTCCATCCGGTTCATCAAGAATGACTACGTGGAGTTTCTCCGGCTCTGGCACCCTATCCGGGAGTACGTGACCACCCAGTGGTCCCCCTCCGGCGAGCTGTCTCTTGTGGTAAAGGGTCCTCTGTTTTCCGCCATGCAGTTTGAAATTTATCTGCTGGAGATCATCAACGAAGTCTACTTCCGGATGCAGTACGATTATGAAGTTCTCCGTGCCAGCGCGCAGGAACGGCTGAACCGGAAAATCGAAGCCTTCCAGAACGGAACCTACACCTTTACTTTTGCGGAATTTGGCGCCCGGCGGCGGCTCAGCCGGGAGTGGGAGGATGTGGTCGTCCGTCGACTGACAACGGAGACAAAAAACTGCGTGGGTACCTCCAATGTCTATCTGGCAAAAAAACACAGTCTGAAGCCCATCGGTACTTATGCCCACGAATTTGTGCAAATGTATCAGGGCATTGACAGCATTCCATTGGCCTATACCAACCATTACGCCATGCAGGACTGGTACGACGAGTATGACGGCGACAATGGCACGGCGCTGACCGATACCATTACCACCGACCTGTTTCTGCTGGACTTCAACCGCTCCATGGTCAATAACTACTCCGGCGTCCGCCACGACAGCGGGGACCCCTATGTCTGGGGAGAAAAAATCATCGCCCATTATAAAAAGTACGGCGTAGACCCCCGGACAAAACAGCTCCTGTTCAGCGACAGTCTGGATTTTGACAGGGCACAGGCGCTGTACGACTATTTCCGGGACAAAACGCGGGTCTCCTTCGGCATCGGCACCTACTGCGCCAATGACACCTGCGTGGAGCCGCTGAACATTGTGATCAAGCTCCAGTACGTAAACGGCCGCCCGGTGGCAAAGCTTTCAGACAATCCGGAAAAAGCCATGTGCCGGGAGGAGGACTACGCCGACTATCTGAAGAAAGCGGTGGAATTCCGCCTGAAACGGGAAAAATAAGGCAGCACCGCGCAATTTGGCAAGAAGTCCCAGACAGGATTTTTGCCCCAATTCAAAGTTTGGAAAACGAAGGAATACTGTATGTATTT
>OIYG01001258.1_pt1 | contig 19808 bp, 16 predicted proteins | sample 1587861 | NCBI WGS metagenome assembly OIYG01 (sample SAMN03283272) | human gut metagenome | biome: human-associated habitat; material: feces | host: Homo sapiens | place: Peru | collected 2012 | reverse complement strand
CCCCAAAAGCGAATAAGTCTTTTTTATCTGCGAAAGCATCTGCCCCGCCGCGGGGTCTTTCTTTGCGGTGAGCGCGCGGATTTGCTTGAAATACGCGTAAAGTTCGGAAAGCGCGAGCGCGGTGTTGAAGTCGTCGCTCATTGCCTCGTCGAATTTTTTATCAATTTCGGGATATTCTCCCTCGATTTTTATTCCCGTTTTTTCCGCTTCGACGAACGCCCTGTAAAAATCCGCGAGATGTTTTTCTGCTTCGGGGAAGAGGTCGGGCGTAATGTTTATGTCGTTGCGATAGTTGGTGGAGAGCAGAGCGAATTTAATCGCTTCGTTGGAGTATTCTTTCAAAAGGTCGGACAAAAGCAGACTGTTGCCGAGCGACTTGCTCATTTTCTGCCCGTTTACCTTGATAAGTCCGTTGTGAACCCAATATTTAACGAATTGTTTGCCCGTCAGAGCCTCGGTCTGAGCGATTTCGTTTTCGTGGTGAGGAAAGATGAGATCTCTGCCGCCGCCGTGAATGTCGATCTGTTCGCCGAACGCTTTTCTGTTCATCGCCGAACACTCGATGTGCCACCCCGGACGTCCCACGCCCCAAGGTGATTTGTAACCGAATTTTTCATCTTTTTTCCACAACGCAAAATCCAGCGGGTCTTCTTTTAATTCGCCGACTTCAATCCTTGCTCCGCTTTCAAGTTTATCAATAGGTTGTTTTGAAAGATAACCGTATTTAGGGAACTTTTTAACCCTAAAATACACATCACCGCCTGATTCGTAAGCATAACCTTTAGCAATCAAATCTTTGACAATAGAAATCATTTCACCCAAAGTTTTTGTTGCAAACGGTTCAATATCAGGTTTCAAAGTATTCAAAGCCTTCATAGAGTTTTCAAACTGTTTGTACCAATATTGAGAAACCTCAGTCGGTGTCTTACCTTCTTTTTCCGCCTTTTTAAGAATTTTATCATCAACATCGGTAACGTTACGGCAATAAGTAACCTCATAGCCTTTAAATTTCAAATATCTGTACAAAACATCCCATGTAATATAACATCTTGCGTGTCCCAAGTGTGCATAATCATAAACTGTAGGTCCGCAAACATACATTTTGACCTTGTTTTCTTCAATCGGTTTAAATTCTTCAATCGTATTAGTATAAGAATTAAATAATTTCATAAAATACCCTCATTTCCATATCGTTAATTATACACTAAAAACAACAGTTTGAGGGTAATTTTCCGCACCTCTAAAATTAACAAAAATTAATATTAGAAAGAAAATTAGCAGTTTTCAAAAGTAAATATACTTTATATAAATATAGATAAACGGAGGATAAATTTATATGGGCAACAATTTAACGGTTGTGAACAAATATCAAAACGACCAAAAATTTACTGTTAAAGTCGAAGGAAATGTTCGGATTAAAAACTTCAAAGGCAACAGGAAAATGCAAAACCACGAAACAATGACTGTCGCAAAAAACGGTCAAGTTTCAACATATTATAAATGGAGCAACGCAAAAGAAGCCACAAAAGAATCCGCCCTAAACCTGAATGCAACAAATTTTGGCATTTTTGACAAATTGAGAAAAGCCGACAAAGCCGACAAAAATGGCAACAAATTGACACGCTCTGATTTGGAAGCCTTGAGAAAAGATAAGAACTTGCAAAAACAAATGGGCATTACAATTAAATATGACCCACAAGAAAAAGTTTACGGCATTTATAATCAAAAAGAAAAAACTACATTATATTTTGATTACGACTAAATGACATCACAAAACTCGAAGATTTCAAACATCGGTTGAAGCAAGTTTTCGACCGATGTTTCTTCGTCTAATTCCAACGTAATTGTCGGAATATTTCGCTCCACACCGCAATAAGTTCCAAAACTTCCGGGGGTCGGATAGCCGATACTACCTTCTGCGGGATAGCCAATAATTTTTGAAATTTCTTCAGCAATTTCTTTAGCGGGACCGTCATAATTTACGACTTTATAAGGTGCGTGAAGAGTCAAAATACAACATGGTGAATATTTTTCAATAACCTCAATCACGAATTGAGTTTCGATTTCGCTTGCAGGTGCAACTCCGCCGAAATAATCGCTTGTGCTATCATCACAAGTCGCATTTTCGCCCTTATTTTGCCCCCAATTTTTTGTCGGGAAATTCCTGTTCAGATCCACACCGTTAGAATTTGTCCGCCTGCCAAGTTGCATACCGTCAGGATTTAAACACGGGATAAAAAGAAGATTTTTACGCCCCCCCTTCGAAATCAAAGATTTCGGTTCCCCCACAAGGGGGGCACATTCTGTTAACACTTTATTTATTACAGCTAATACACCTTCAATATTATTGGTAATATCAGTATTCCAAAACCTGAGGACTTTAAATCCTCGTAATTTTAAATACAAATCTCTCTCAATATCTTTCTTTTTACCTTTGCCATAATTATGTTGTCCACCGTCAATTTCAATCACAAGATTAGACGAAAACGAAACAAAATCACAAATATATTTGCCAATCTGACATTGACGGCGAAACTTCACTCCATTAATTTGCCGTCCACGCAAATACTGCCAAAGAATAACCTCTTCTTTAGTCATGTTATTGCGTAAATTTCTTGAAACTCCGACATAGCTTTTATAATTCTGCAAGTCTTCATGTCCCCCGCCTGCAGGGGGACCGAAATCTTCTGACAAACAACATTCTGCCGACTCCCGAGTATTGTCGGAGATTTCGAGGGGGAATATGTTTTTTTCAGCACTCGAAGATTTCAACTTCAAATATTCTTCAATCAGAAATTTGCCTTGCGGTTCATCACCATGAAAAACGCCTATTATCAAAACACCGTTTTTTACTGGATTTCCGACCAATTCAACAGTATTTCCAAGCCTTGTTTTTGCCTGTTCCAAAATTTTCATACAAAACTCCAATTATTCAAAAATTGCATCAATAAAATCATCAGGGATAAACGGTTTCAAATCTTCCATTTTTTCACCCACTCCAACCAATTTTACAGGTAATTTCATTTCTCTTGCAATAGCAATAATTATCGCACCTTTAGAACTTCCGTCAAGTTTTGTCAACGCAACCGAGGTCAAATTTACCGCTTGAGAGAATACTTTTGCCTGTTGTAAGCCGTTTTGTCCGGTATTTGCATCAATTACCAAAATACTTTCTCTCAAGGCATCGGGAGCCTGTTTATCAATTACTGTTTTAATTTTTGAAAGTTCTTCCATTAAATTAAACTTGTTTTGCAAACGCCCCGCAGTATCTACCAAAATCACGTCATAATTTTCATTTTTCGCCTTTTGAATCGCCTCATAGACAACAGATGCAGGATCAGCCTTATCACGGCGAACGATATCCGCTCCCGCTCTAACCGACCAAATATTTAATTGTTCTTCCGCTGCCGCCCTAAAAGTATCACCCGCAGCAACAAGAACCTTTTTGCCTTCTTGTTTAAATTTATACGCCAATTTAGCAATCAAAGTAGTTTTGCCGACTCCGTTCACCCCCGCAATAAAATAAATATTCAACTCATTTTCTTTATAATTCAACTCGGTTGAACCCGCTTCCTGCAAGGTTTTCTTAAACTCGTTTTTTAAGTAATCCTTCAACTCGGCCGGTTTTGCATCACGTTTTGCACGGAGCCTATCTACAAGTTCTGCCGCATAATCAACGCCCAAATCCGCACCAATCAACGTATCTTCAATATCGTCCAAGGTGAACTCGGAATATCTTTCCTCGTTTTCATCAACATTTGCAAGAACATTTCCGACCAAATTCTGTGTGGTATTTGAAATCTTTTGTTTAAAATTTTCAATTTTATCTTTAAAAAATCCGAACATAGTTGAATATTAGCATAAAATCAACGATTTTTCACCCAGCGACAGAAAAAAGATATTTGTCTTTTTAATTTGACGAATTTTTCACAACGACACCTTGAATCTTTCAATAGATCGACAAAAACAAACATTACATAAACTATTTCACCCCAAACAGTATCAGGTAAAATGATATCTTCCTCTTCATCGAAACAAATTTCATTTTTTTGCATTTTACATTTGTCACTTTATGTAGGTCATTGTATTTTATATAATAACAATGGTTTATATTTTTGTCAATCATCTACAATAAAATTAAACTGTTATTATGTTGAATATATACGAAGAAATCAGAATAATACTTCTACGCAAAGGACTGTCTATGCGTAAACTTGCAATAAAAATGAACGAAGAAAACTGCAAAGTACCTGTCGAAGGCGGTTTATCAAACTCTTTTTTAAAGGGAAATGTCAAATTTAAAACAGTTCAACAAATTCTCGATTTTTTAGGTTATGAACTCGTCATTAAAGAAAAGAAAGACAAATAAAAACGACTGACCGCAAAAGTCAGCCGTTTTTGTTATTCATTAAATTTTGTTTATTCAACACCGTTGTCAACGATAACTTTTGCAATAATACCATTGATAAATGACGGGCTATCATCTGTTGAATATTTCTTAGCCAACTCAACGGCTTCGTCAACAACAACCTTCATTGGTGCTTCTTTCACATACAACAATTCGGAAATCGCAATACGCAAAATATCTTTGTCCATTTTTACCAATCGGTCAAAATCCCAACCTGTTGAATATTTTTTTATCATATCATCAATTTCTTTGTTATGTTGTTGGTAAGCCTGAGCAATTTGAATGGCATAAGATTTAACTTCGTTTTGAGATTCAAGAGTTGTAAACTCCGCAATTTCTAATGCCAGCAACGCTTTTTCGGCAATATCAATCATTTCATCAACTCTGGCCGACATTTCACCTGACATCATAATCGGCACTGAAACATTTGCTGCTTCAATCGGTCTGTTCAAGTTAATTTCGTGTTCGGCTTCGTAATCATCAATCTTATTACGCATATCAATCAAAGTTCCTAACGCCGTTTTCAACTCATCGTTAGCATTGCTTGACAAAATTCTTACCGATTTAATTATAATATCGTCTAAATTTTCTTTTGAATAGTTTGTAATCTTTTTTTCAAATTGTGAAAACAATATAAAAGCTAGTTCTCTAGCGGCTCTTCGGGCTTGCATATTTTTACCTCATAAATTTAATTTTCATATTCCGTTTATAAAAAATATGCTATCATGAAAAAATTTTTACGACAAGAAATATCAAAACAATTATTCTTCAATTTTTGGATAAGCTTTTTTCAAATTAGCCTTCAATCGCTCAACGCATTTTGCCTTTTCAACAGAATTTCTTGAAAAAGAATAGGCCTCAACCTTCACTATTCTCGGTTTATCGCCTGTGACAAAATCAATTTTGCAAGTCGAAGTTCCAAACCCTAATTGAGCATAACGAACTTCGCTAGGTTCACATTTGCCCAAACGGTATTCTTTTCTTGGGGAAGTATATTTTTCTTTGTATTCTCTCAAACAAGCCGAATATTCACTCGGTTTTAAATTTTTTTCGGTTCTACAATATGTTGAACTAAAAACCAACGGGGAAAACTTTTCCATAGACGGGCAATCATAATACGGAGAACTGTTTAGAATTACGGCAAAAGCACTCACACTCGTCAAAATTACCCCTACAATAACAAGCAAAAATCTGTTCATAATCTTTTCCATTTCCGTTCCCCATTTATAGCTTTTCAAAAAAATTATATTTGATTAAAAGTTTTTGTCAATAAAAAACGGGCATCATTTTGTAATGACACCCGTTTTGAATTATACTATATTGAGTTATTCAGCATCTTTGTTAATATCTTTAATGCTCAACGCAATTCTGTGTTCTTGCGGAGTGAATTTCTTGATAAGAACTTCTACACTGTCACCAACTTTGAATTTGTTGAACGGGTTGATATTTTCTTCAGCCATTTCTGAAACAGGAAGTAAAGCTTCAACGCCAGGGAAAATGTTAATGAAAGCACCGAAACCTGTAACTTTATTAACAGTACCTGTGATTACCTGACCTTCTGAGAATTGACCTTCAATTTGTTGCCATGGATCTTCGCCCATTCTTTTCAAAGACAATGAAATTCTCTTCAATTCGTTATCAATTTTAATGATTTTAACTTCAATAGTTTCACCCAAAGAAATAACATCTGAAGGGTGTTTAATTCTTTGCCAAGAAATTTCAGAAATAGGAAGTAAACCGTCAATGCCGTTGATGTCAACGAAAGCACCGAAATCAGCAATTCTTACAACTTCTCCTTTAACAACCTGACCTTCTTCCAAAGTTGCTAAAATATTGTCAACAACTTGATCTCTTTGTTCAGCAACTGCTTGTCTCTGAGACAAGATAAGTTTGTTTTTCTTAGGATCAGCTTCCAAAACTTTAACTTCGATTTTTTGATCCAAAAGACCATCAAACGGAGTTCCTGTTCTTAATTGAGAAGAAGGAATAAAACCTTTCAAGTCTGCAACGTCAACCAAAACACCGCCTTTAACAACTGAAACAACTTTTGCAAGGATTGTATCGCCTTGAACTTTTGCATCATTAAGTTGAGCCCAAGCCTGAGCAAATGCAAGTCTTTTCAAAGACAATAACATACCATCTTCATCGTGTTCTTCTTTCAATACATAAAATTCTTTTTCGTCACCGATTTCAAGCGGAGTAGCTTCTTCTGCAGAAGAGATTTCCTTGTTCGGCAAGAAAGCTTCTGTTTTAGCACCACGAACGCTGATTAAGTAACCGTCTTGGTCTTTTTTCAATACAGTACCTTCAACGATATCGGCAACCGAATGTCCTTTTGAAAAACTTTCTTCTAATAGTTTTTCGAATTCATCTAATACTTGTGTCATTTTTTATTTTCTCCTTTTCTTTGTTATGACGTTTTGTTTTTTTAGAAAAGTTCGAGCTTTTCCAAAACCTTTTTTATTACGGTATCTGGAGTTGATGCCCCCGCCGTAACAGAAATTCTCTCAGATGCGGAAATTAAATCTTTATAAATTTCCAATTCGTCAGACGTTTCTATATGAATTGTGTTTGTTATATCGGTCAAAATCTCAGCTAAATGTGACGTATTAGCACTTTTTTTAGACCCTACAACAATCATCAAATCGCTTTCTTTTGCAAGTTCTTTTGCCTCTGTTTGTCGCATTGAGGTGCTCGGACAAATCGTATTTGCCACCAACAACTCTTTTGCCAACGGAATCAACGCACTAACAACATTACTCAGCGTTGACAACATTTGAGTAGTTTGCACTACAACACCGATTTTTTTGTTTGCCTTCAAGTCCTTTGCATAAGGTTCAACACCTTCGACAGAATCCGCAACAATAACCTTTGGACTATACTTTATTGCATTTGCTTTTATTGCAACGACCTCCGGATGTTCTGCTTTTCCGACAATTACAAGATAATAACCATTTTGAGCAAGTTCTACAGCTTTTTGCTGAACTTTTTTCACATCAGGACAAGTCATATCAAGCACTTCAAACCCCGTATTTGAAATTTGTTCAAAAACTTCAGGACTTTCGCCGTGAGAACGCACAACACAAACCCCGTCACCTTTTGACGGTAATTCAGACAAAGTCGCAATACCCAAATTTCCCAACTCGTCAATCACTTGTGAATTGTGGATAAGTTCACCCAAAACACAAACACTGCGAGTAGGGTTCTCAGTCTTTAAATTTTTGACAGTTTCAACGGCTCTTTTTACTCCGTAACAAAAACCTGCAAACTTTGCTAATTTAATTACTTTCGGCAATTTGTAATTGTCTTCTTTCTATAGACTCGCAAGAAAACTTGCTGTATAAAAATTAGACCATGAAAGAATTAAAAAATCAATAGTTAGCCCCAATAGACGGCACCTTTTTGGGTTAATTTGTCATAACGTCCGCCAAATCTGAGCTTTGTTGAACTTCCTGTTCCAACGTCCATATATTCCTCATCAAGCGAGGTTACGCCCGAATCATACATTTGTGAGGGTGGAACTTTTATACCCGACTGAAGTTTTGTAACCTCATCTTTCCACGCATCAGAACCTTTTGCGGGTGCATCGGGTCTTGTTGCGGATATTTTTTCACCGACAGATTGAACCTGCAAGTCAGTATCAGGTTTATTCAACAATTCGTTTGACTCGGTTCTGCTAACCGAAGGGTTCGATTTCATTCGCCATTGACAAATCCGTTGACGTTCATCAAACGGCAAATATTGCATATATTGGTTAAATTCACCGTTACCCATAGAAGGGTGAGCTTTCAGGTAATTTACCAAGAATTTGTAGTTAATTGATGACAAATCTTCAATTTGACCCGCATTCAACATTTCGGAAATTGTTGACGGTGACAACATATTCAACAGTTGAGATTTTAAAATCACGCTATCGCATTTCAAATACAAATTCTTAATTACATCGCTATTTTTTGTACTTTGTGCAAACGAAGAAATTTGCTCGGAAGAACCGTTTAGAGCAAGTATTTCAACGAATTTGTCCTGAACTTTTACACCATAAGCGGCCACTAATTTGTCATACAAATCGGCAACACTTGTAGAATTTGCCACAATTTTCTGAATCATATCGGTTTCTTTGCCTGATTCGGAGTTTGCAAGAAGTTCACCCGCAACCTCAGCACCGACCGTCTCTTTCAATTCGGAAACCTGTTTGTCGGAAAGTTTTGTATTGTGTTCTTCTTCCCATTTTTTAACGGCTTGGTCGATAGAAGCCTTTGTATTTTGTGCATTTTCAAGGGCTTTTGCTTTGTTTGTTTCGGAATTTTTAACGGAAGCCTCTGTCACTGCATTTGTTGAGGTTGACACAGTATTTCCGGCCTTTTCAGTTCTGTTTGACTGAACTTGGGAAACTCCACCCTGTGTATGTTTTGGGGTTTGAACATTTGCAACAGGAGTTTGAACGGTTTTTGTCGGAGTGTCGGCGGCTTTTGCAGAAGTTTGAGAAGTTGCATTTTGAGCCTTTTCCGCACTATTTGCACTTGCAGAACCGCTTATATTACCCGTTGCCATTGCGTTTTGGATATTTGCTTTCTGTTCAGGAGTATAGTTTCCTGAAGATACTGCGTTATCAATTACAGACTTGTATTGAGATTTTATGCTTTTATCAACCGAATTGTAGGCAGCAGCCAAACCTTCAGTCACCGCAGGATTATTTTGTTTTGCCAATTCTCTTGCGGCATACAAAGTATCTTCAGCACCGTTTTTAGCAGAAGTTGTGGTAATGTAATCCTTGACAAAGGAAGACATTGCTTGTGATTTAACCTTACCGCTGTTTCCAACACTTGAAATAAACTCAACGGCATTTTCTTTTGTTGTAAGATTTCTATCTGTCAAAACCGAATTTTGAGTGGCTATCAAGACCTTGTTACCTGAATTAATTGTTGTGACACCAAATTCGGTGCGTTGGTCTTTACTCAAGATACCACCATTAATTGCCATATTTGTAATTGCTCTATTTGCAGGGTTATTCGGTTGTTTTGCCTGCATTTTAACAACACCTTTAGCATTATTTTGAGCCAAATAGTTCACCGAACCCATTTGAATTAACTCAGGAAAATTCTTTAAAACATCCGCTCTATTTTTATAGACACCGGCTTTTACCAATCTATCTATTGTTTGTTCAATATACGCATCAGTATCAATTTTACCATCAATACCAACAGCCGCAACATTACCTAAAACCTGCCTTTTTAGTTCTTTTTTATCATTTTTATATTTGGCAATATCATCAGCCATAATTTCTGAAGGTTTTTTTAATGCCATTTCTTGGCGTTTTTGTATTGAAATTTCAAAAACATCATTTTGCAAATCTTTATCCAAGATTTTTTCGGCAACTTGTAATTGCTTTAATACGGTTTCACCGGTTGCATCCAAAGTTCCCGCTTTCTTCATTTCGACAAGCTTATTTTTTACGGCATCATAACCGAAATCCTTACCTTCCTTCTTTAAGGCTCTTGCAACACGGTTAATAAGCTGAGCAGTTTCCTTATAAGGATTATCATCTTTTACACCCTCTAAAATAATATCGGTAGTATCAATCGGGTTAGTCTTCAACATTGTAGTGAATTCATCTAAAGTTTTACCACTTGTGGCAAAAGTTTCCAAAAGTTTAACTGCAACCTCAACCATAGCCTCTCTTTCTTTTGCATCTTTTGCTCCACCAATAATTGAAGCAAGTGCTTTATTTGACGCTCCGATTTGTTCTGTCAAAGCCTTTTGGAAATATTTAATCTTGCCCTCATCAGACAAGTTCGCATATTTTTCATCACCAGCAAACATCATATCCGCAAGTACCAGCAATTTTCCATCAGCTGATTTTTTTTTGAATTCTTCATTTTCCAAAATCATTTTAATGCCTTCTTGCATTTGATTACTTGTGGCTTTTTCCATTCGTGAAATAAGAGTTCCGTCTGAAAAATCTATTTTTTCACCGTTAGAATTTGCCTCTTCCAAAACGGCAATGGCACCAAGAGCCGTCCTATTATTTATAGCTCTTAACTTTGCATTACCTGAGATTTTTTTATCATCTAATTGAATACCAAAAGTTTGGGCATATTCCGTCATTTTTTCGGTACAATAGGCTTTCTTATCTTCCTCTGACATATTTGCATATTCAGCATCATTTTTTGCCAAATAAGCCTCCATATAAGTATTCAACTTTTCTTTTGTCGATTTCATTTGGAAAGACTTATTCATTGCTGTAGCCAAAGGCACTAAGGTTTCACCTTGTGTTTGAGCCTGTGTTTGTGCTTGCCCTTCACTTGCTTGAGTTGCATTTTCTGAAGCTTCTGTTTCTGTCGGCTTCAAACCTTGAAATCCGTTATCAATCAACTGATTATAAGTTTTCAACAATTTTGTTTGTTCAGGGGTTAATTCTTTGCCCTCTTGTTGTTGAGTAATCAAATAATTATACAAATCACCTTCTGTCGGATTTTCAATACCTTGAGCTTTTAGGGTTTGTACAATATCTTTTTTAGCAGAAATTTCAGAATTTGCAGAAGTTTGAGTTTGTGTAGAAGCTGCTTGTGTTGAGCCTGTTCCGTTTTCTAAATTAGTTCTTTGACTAAATTCAGCGGCAATCTTTTTAGAACCTTTGAACAATTTATCAGCTTCCGCATCAGACAAGCCCAAGCCGTACTTATTTTTGAACGCCTTGAGTTGTTCTTCAGGTGACAATTTCTTAAACTCTTCAGAATTTAAGTATTGAATAATCTCACTATTATTATTCTTCAACTCTGTAGCAGGTTGAGTCATATCAATAGGTTTGCGTACCTGTTTTGTTTCAGTCGTACTACCGCCCGTTACCTGTTGGGATGCGGTTTGTTGCACAACTTCTGTTTTGATGTTCTTGTCTGTGATTGCCATTTTCTTTACTTATCCATACATTTTTTACATAACATACATGGTCTATATCGACATTTGTAGTAAATAAGTTTAGGTATTTTTGAAAAATATTTACAAATGTTAATATTCATTTGGTAAAACCATTAAAAAGCAGGAAAATTCAATAACGAATATCCCTGCTCAATTTTAGTTTTAAATACTTTATCTTACTAACTTTTTGTAACTCTTGTCGGTCTTAAATTTGGAGTTGTAACTCTATTATATTTGATATTAGTTACATCAGTGAAATCTGACGATTTTTGAATCAAATCTAAAACTTTTTGAGCTTGCTCATCAGGTAACCTCATATCGGTATAAGTACTGGTAAACTTATAATTAGGAGAAACTACCGTACTTTTAACAATTACACTGCCCCACAACTCTTGTCCCGGAACGTTATGAACAACAAATTCTGTTATTTTTGGCATTGGGTGTTGAGCATCTGACTTAAAACCGTCAGGGAAAAGATGAACAGCACTAACTGCACCTTTCTTGAGGTATTCAGGTTGAATAAATACTAAATGATATTTTTTTCCATTTTGCCTAAATGTATCATGTAACAAAATTCTTTTATTATCATACTCATACTGATTTAAAGGGTCATAACCTCTTGCCTGTTGGACTTCGGGTAATTCTTCAAACGGAGCGATTGTTGCAGCCTCGTCCATTTCGTTTTCTGACGGTAATGCTTGTACCATTTCAACTTTCGGTGCTAATCCGTTTTGTGCTGCTTTTATTTCAGGCTGATTTGCATTCAACATTGCAGGTGACATTGCCATTAAAACAACCACAGGCACTTTCGCCAAATTTGCAGAACTACGACTATCGTTTGCGTATAAATTTTCTTCCCCACTATCTGCATTATCTTTACGTCCGCCAAAACTCATATATGAGTTTGTTCTATGACTTGATAATGCACCACTTACAGGCATTACTACCATATTCTTGACTCCTTTTTTATTTCATTTTTAGGTATTTCTACCCACCCACTAACATATATTGCTATGATTATAGCAGAAAATTTTTGTTTGTAAAGTAGCACTAAAATTTGTCTTCGTGTGTAGTTAATCCTAAAGTTGCATTATTATCAATTTCAATAATATGTTTAATTAAACTATGAGCCATTAAAAGTAAAAACGGGTTAATCTCGGTAGTTTGCGACATATTGATTGACGCCGCCTGTTTATTTTCGGAATTTTGTTTAATATTATCATCGGTTTTAAAACTCAACACTGATTCCATTGAGTAAAACCCTTGTTCTTTTTCTATCCTTAATTTTAATTCTTTTTTCGGGAATTTATCGGAACTTGAAATATCAACATGAACGGAATTTGAAGTTTCCAAAAACAAAGTTGCTTTGACAACACCGTAATTCAAGGTCGTTACGGTTATTACCAAAATACTGTCACTTGCTTCGCCTGATTCCTCTTTGCGTTCCTGAACTTCAACATCAAACCCAACACCCTCTTCAAGCGGTAACCAAGGCAAATACATCAACAAAAAGAGTTTCAAAGTCTTTTGCGGATTATTTTCGGCAGCAATAGAAATACTCGCATTGATAAACTTTGCCATTTCTTTCATCTGAGACAAATCGGAAATTCCTGATTTTGACGCCTCAGTCATATTCATAATAAGTTTTGCTATGGCAGCCTTTCCGTTTTTTTGAATAAGTTGAGCAAAAACATCAAGTTTAATCATTCCGCCCGACATAATATCAAGTTTTTTCAAAGAAGACTGCAATTCTTTTGCCAAGGCAATTTCAGCGGTTTCCTGAGCTTCAACCTCGATATCGACTTCATTAAGTTCCGTCAACATCTTATTTTTCATAAGTTCGGCATTATTTCGTTGCAAATTCAAATCCTGACGAATAATTTGTCCCGAGAGCTGCGTTTCTGCCATTGCCGCTTGTCCCATCATGCCTGTATTTTGAGAAGTCGGCTGTCCGTTATTTGGCAAAGCCTTATTCTGTCCCGTCAAATTTTGCATAGTTTTTGCATTTTGAAGATAAGACTGTTGTGACAAAATCTGAGATTGAATATTTGAAATCGTTTTTGGGTGCATTTGCGGAGTTTGTTGCGGTTGTTGTTGGGCAAGCGTTTTGTTAAGTTGTTCTTGCGGAATTTTTCGCTGAACCATATAAACAAACTCGTTCAAATTTTTAGGCAAATTCAAAACTTCTTTCAAATACGTTGCTCTATCAGCGTTTTGCAAAACATTCAACTTGAGAGATTGTGCAACATTTTTAACCCCTTGCCCCCAATTACTCAAAGCACTTCCGCTCGGAACATTGGGTTTTGAAGTATCCATAGGCACACGATTACTGTTTTGAACACCCGATGCAGAATTTGCCCCCGCCGAATTTGCAGCAGTTGAAGGTCTGTTATAATTCTGCGTAAAATTATTCAAAAACTTTTTGATATTTATGCCCGCCATAGAATTAATTTAACTTATTTTTTTCAAAAAGTCTAGTTTTCTATAGGCAAATAAGCTTGCGGATAACTATAATCCTCAATAAAACCTAAGTTTTTGTACAATCTGAAAGCCTGCAAATTGTTGGTTTCCGTTGTCGTATTGATTTCGGCAATCGGAACATTGCATTCATCAATCGCATTGATTACATAGTCAATGGAATGCTTCAACATTATTGTAGATAAACCTTTGCCCTGATGTTCTTCCAAAATTCCGACAAGAGGAATATTTACAATAGTTCCGCCGGTCAAATTCATAAACGAAAAACCGACCGCTTCGCCGTTATACAACAAAACACTTGTTGAATTTGGCATAAATTCGGCATAAACATTATTCACTACTTTATTTATAATATCCGCCGTGCCTTCCAGACTAGCAAATCTCGGGTCGAACAACGCATCTGCACTGTCTTTGAAAGATTCATGAATTACTCTGACGGCATCGTCAAGATACTTGTTATTCCAAGCCACTACCTGATAATCCTCCGGCAACGACATTACTCTCGCTCTTGCCAAAAGTTCTCTTGAATCAGGAGTATCAAATCTGAAACGTAAAACCTCAGTTCCGATAAACTTGAAACCTAATTTTGCAATTACGCTAATCAAATCTTTTTGAGCCCCTAACATAGGATAACATACGATTTTTTCACGTCTTAAAGATTTTGTAATATCTAAAAATTTCTCCAACAGTTCTCTTGAAACTTCGTTAAAATCATCACTTTTTACGGAATGAATAATATTAAGTTCGATAGCTTCAGAAATTGCAGTCGTATAAACAAGAAATGCAACCATTTCATCTTCTTCATATAAGACAACACATTTTATCAAATCCTTGTCTATCGCATCAACAAACCCGTCAAAATCCAACGGTTCAAGCTCGAAATTATATTCAGATGCTGCCTTTTTTCTAAAATCTTCATACAACGGCTCAAATTTTTCATACTCATTAACTGCTAATAATTTTGTATTATACATCTCTCATTCCTTATATATAGTGGTGCATTTTCTCTCTTTTGGTATTTATATAACGTTCGTTATACGGAGTAACTTCTGAGGTTACTTTTATAATCTCATTTACCTTCAATCCGTAACCTTCCAAACCTTTAATTTTTTTAGGATTGTTTGTTATCAAATCGAAAGTTGTATAGCCCAAATCTACCAAAATTTGAGCACCTGTTCCGTAATCTCTCAAATCAGATTTAAATCCTAATGAAATATTGGCTTCAATGGTATCTTGACCTTCTTCTTGCAATTTATATGCCTTAATCTTATTACAAAGCCCTATTCCACGTCCCTCGTGGTCTGTCAAATACACAAGAGCTCCTTTACCGTATTCGCTGATATATTTCAAAGCATTGTGAAGTTGCGAATTACAATCACATTTCAAACTGTGAAAGACATCACCTGTCAAACACATACTGTGAACTCTAACAGCAGGAATTTTATCGGAACCGTCATTCATAACCAGTGCCACATGTTCAGAACCGTTCACCTGATTTTTGTAAGCATACAATTTAAAATTGCCGTAAGGTGTTGGAAGCATTGTTTCGGCTTCTCGGGTCACTAATTTTTCGGACTTCAAACGATATGCAATAAGTTCTGCCACCGAAATAAATTTCATATTATGTTCATCAGCAAATTGCCGCAAATAATCACGCCTTGCCATGTGCCCGTCAGGTGCCATAAGTTCACACATAACTCCTGCTGGTCGATGTGAACATATTTTTGCCAAATCCACAACCGCTTCCGTGTGTCCCGTTCTTTCCAAAACTCCACCCGCTTTAGCAACACACGGGAATAAATGTCCCGGACGTCTTAAATCAGAAGGTTGTGCATCTCGTGCGATTGCAACTTCAACGGTTTTTGCCCTGTCATAAGCCGAAATTCCTGTCGTCACACCATATTTTTCATCAGCATCAATACTGATAGTGAAAGCGGTTTTCATACCTTCCGTATTTTGTTCAACCATTTGCGGCAAATCAAGTTGCTGTGCAATGTCTTTTGAAATCGCAAGACAAATCAAACCTCTAACTTCCGTTGCCAAAAAGTTTATCACCTCAGGGGTAACTTTTTCGGCTGAAACTATTACATCGCCTTCATTTTCTCTATCTTCATCATCGGCAACAATTATCGGTTTTCCTTGCCTGAAATCCTCTAATGCCTCTTCTATACTGTCAAATCTAAACTTATCACTCATTATATGAACCCGTTTCCTTGTAAAAATTCAATACTTATACCTTTTTTATTATCTTTCGCAGACAAAAAATTTTCAACATATTTTCCCAAAATATCGGTTTCAATATTGACAAAATCACCGATATTCAGCATTTTTAAGTTAGTATTTTCAAACGTATGCGGAATTATTGCAACCGTGACCACATCACCTGACAAACCAGCCACCGTTAAACTTATTCCGTTTATTGTAATTGAACCCTTATACACAACATATTTCATTTGATTTTCAGGTAATTTGAAACTTAAATTATAAAACTCGGACAATTTTTCAAGCCTACAAAATACTCCGACACAGTCAACGTGACCTGATACAATATGCCCGCCAAGTCGTGTACTCAAAGTTAATGCCCGTTCCAAATTAACGGCATCGCCGCATTTTACCTTGTCAAACGCAGTAACTCGTAAGGTTTCATCACTCAAACGTGTTTTGAAGGAATTTGAAGAGATCTCAACAACAGTTTGGCAAATCCCGTTTACACAAATACTGTCACCGAGTTTTGTGTCCTCAAGAACAGTTTTGCAAGAAATTTCAACTTCAGCACCGTTCGTAAGCCTTTTGAAAGCCTTAATTCTGCCTGTTTCTTCTATAATTCCCGTGAACATAGTATTATATTAGCACATTTTTACCCGCTATAAAAGTATAATGACAAAAGTTTTACAAACTCGGCAAAATATTTTTGTGTAAAATATTAATATATGTAAACCTCAACGTGAAAACTGGCAAATTTTTCACGTTAAAAGTTTTCTATTAATTATAGATAGGTAGGATTTTTCATGAAAATATTACAAAATTATGTAGCACCAATTTATTCAAAAAGAGTAAATCAACAAAATTTCGGGCAACAATCACCGATTGAAAACAACACACAACAACCGACACAAGTTCAAATGCAAAACGTTACTAAACCGGCATTGAACGTAAAACTTCCGATTGCGTACAATCACACGGAAGACATTAAAATTAATGATGAACTGACCGCTCATTGTTATAAACTTGCAAACGGGCAAAAAGTTGTAATCGTACCGAAAGACGGCCCAACAATCGTGAAATCCTATGTCAACACGGGTTCTTTCAATGAACCTGATAACTTGCGTGGTATCAGCCATTTTATCGAGCATAATTTATTCAATGGCTCGGAAACTTTAGGTGACAAAGTTTTCTTTGATGAAGTTAACAAAATGGGAGCATCAACAAACGCCTCAACCTCGTTTGACAAAACAGATTACTACATTGATTCAAATTTGCTTGATGAAAACGATTTTGAAAACCAACTTTATCTTCATGCCGGAATGCTTCAATCTCCGAAATTCTTGCTTGAAAAACTTGAAAAGGAAAAGAAAATCGTAAATTCCGAAATTAATATGTGTGTTTCGGAAAACGAAAACTTGGGCTTTACTCAAACCGTAAAAAATCTTTTCAACATCAAATCCTCATCATCTGACCTTGTTGCGGGAACTACGGACAATATCACAAAACTTACAAGAGATGATGTCGTGAAATATTACAACGACAACTATTTTCCTGCAAACACGGTAACCGTAATCACAGGCGAAGTAGAACCGCAAAAAGCAATGGAGTTGGTTTCAAAATACTTCAACTCAAATAAAATGCCGACCAACAACAGACATTTTGAAAAAATGACACCAACCGACAAGCCGGTAAGAAGTGACATAATTTCACCAAAATCAACAAGTAACGAAGCCACCGTATTTATAGGCTTTGCAGGACCCGAAAACAACAACGTAAAAGATAAAGTTCATTTAAGAGCTCTTTATCAGTTGATTGGCGGGCTTCATGATTCAAAACTTGCTCCGATTGAGAGAAAATACGGAACAGGGGTAAATATTTCCCCTGAAAGATTAAGTTCAAGACCTGACGATAGAGGTTTAATCCTTGTAGAAACAGGAGTAGCAGACGACAAATCGGAAGCCATGCTAAAAGATATTTACGGAACTTTATTTAAAGTAACCCAAACCCCGCCAACCAAAGACGAATTAACCGCCATTAAAAATAATATGAAAAAATCTAACGAAAGAATACTTGAATCTTCAGGCGGGATAAACAATATGATAGGTTCGGCATTTTTAAACGATACAGCCGAATCAATAAAAGATTTCAACAAAATTGTGGACGAAATGACCGCTCAAGATATTGTCAATATTGCGAAAAAATATCTTGACTTAAACAAAGCTGCAGTAACCGTAGTTCACCCGTCACAAACTCAAGCAGAAACAATCGACAAAAACCACAAAGCCGCACAAAATATCGCCTTCACGGGAGCAAACAAAAAAACTCCTATTGATACCTCGAAAGTCAAAACTTATAAACTCGGCAACAACATGGAAGTCGTTTGTAACGATGTAAAATCAGATAACGTAGAATTTACTTTGGGCATTACCGCAAAAGATTGGACACCGAAAAAAGCAGCGATTGCGGACATTTTAGATAACATTTACAGAAAAGAAGATTCAACAAATATGACCGTTGATGAAATAAACAAATTCTCCGATATTCACGGTATCGGTTCATTTGTAAGCGTTTGTGATTACGGAATAGGTTTCCACGCAGATTTTCCTGCAAATCAAGCCCAAGAAGCCTTTGTATTTTTCAACAACAGAATTAAAAATCCGAAAATTGATGACACAACAGTACAAAATGCAATCTCAAAATTGAGAGATGAATATCAAAGCTACGAAGTTTCACCAATGGATAAATTCGCAAAAATAATGTACAAAGGAACACCAAACGAATTCACTCCGCAAGATAAACTTTCAAGCCTTGATACAATCACAACTCAAGACATCAAAAATTACTACAAGGAAATTTTTGATAAAAGTGAAGCAAACGCCGTAATTTCGGGCAACTTTGACAAATACCCCGAAATTAAACAGGAAGCATTCAAGGCAATGAGCACTTATAATACCTTCAAACCAAAAGATATAAGCCTGATTGAACGCTTTACTCCTATTGAGAAAACAGAAGTTTGCACAGATGTTCACAAGAAAAACCAAGCAAATATTATTGAAGGTTTCAAATTCAAACGCAGTAAAAACATCAAAGATATTGATACAGTTGAATTGTTAAACGAAATTTTGGGCGGTTCGCCATCGTCAAGATTGTTTAGCGATTTGCGAGAAAAAAGACACCTTGCTTATGCGGTGGGTTCTTCTTATTCATACCTTGATGATATGGGCGTTTTCCGCTTGAATATCGGCACAACGACCGAAAACCAAGAAACAGGTGAAAAAACTTTTGATAATGTTCAAAAATCTATTGACGGATTTAACGAAAATATCAAAAAAATTATGAGCGAAAAAGTTAGCGATGTAGAACTTGCAAATGCGAAGAAATCAATAAAAACAAAAATTTTATCAATGCTGGAAACTAATTCTGATAAAACTTCAGCCTTGCTTGGTTCAAATAAAAGTTACTACGGTTCAGATTATATGAATAAACGTTTGGCGGATATCGACACAATCACGGCAGAGGATATCCAAATTGCAGCACAAAATATTTTCAATTCAAAACCGATTTACTCAATCACCGCAACCGACGAAACCTTGAAACAAAATCAAGATTATTTGAAAAAGTTGGAAATGTAAGCAAAAATTTTAGAAAACGATATCTTTCGGAATTTTCCAGTTGTTATTCATAAGTCTTTTTGCACAGTAATAACCTGCATTTTGACCTGTTGCAATCATTGAACAGTTTTTGTTAACCTCATCTGTGCTTACGTCATTTCCCGCAGGGAGCAAACTCCCTTCTTTCCATA
>OIYG01001256.1_pt1 | contig 19816 bp, 17 predicted proteins | sample 1587861 | NCBI WGS metagenome assembly OIYG01 (sample SAMN03283272) | human gut metagenome | biome: human-associated habitat; material: feces | host: Homo sapiens | place: Peru | collected 2012 | reverse complement strand
CATTAAACGTGCCTTCACTTCGTTACGCACTCTGCTCGTGCTGTTCAGCATGACTTGTCGGTGGTGCCTATCAAAGCTATCGTCATTCTGAAAGGCTTAAAAAAAAACTTTGAGCAGGCGAAAAGTGATTTTTAGCCTATTCAGAATCTGTAAAAAAATTTCCCAACAGGTTCATTGGTTCACTTTGTAACAATCTGTTTTAACCCCACCCCGAAATCAGAGATTTCGACCCTCCCTCAAGGGTAGGGTAAAAATCTAAAATCCGTCAAACACCCGCCAATATCGTCATTATAAGCGTTAGTGAAGCAATCCAGTGCTATAAGCAACATTGAACACATCTTCCCTGCCCAATGTAGGTTTGGATTGCTATCCAAACACTTAAATTTTTGATGTCGGCGTGGCAACATCTACCTACTTTTTAAAAGGTTATATTGCAGACAGGAAGAACATTTCAAGTTGTTGGGCAAGTATGCCCAACCGACATTTACCATCCTTCTGAAAACTTAGACTTCTACACGCAACACACTAATCAACCGAGAAGATTTCTCGAATATCGTCCATTGTAAGCGATTTGGTAATATTTCTATCTACAGAAATTACGCTATCAACAAGGTTTCGTTTGATAGTTTTGAGTTTTTGGATTTTTTCTTCCACCGTATTCTTCGTAATAAGTCTATATACAAATACCTTCTTAGTTTGTCCGATACGATAAGCACGGTCAGTAGCCTGATCTTCAACGGCAGGATTCCACCACGGATCATAATGGATAACATAATCCGCACCCGTCAAGTTCAAACCTGTGCCGCCCGCTTTCAAACTGATTAAGAAAATAGGAATAGTCGGGTCTGTATTAAATCTTTCGACTGCACCTTGTCTGTCTTTTGTTTTACCCGTCAAGTATTCGTACTTAATACCCGACTTATCAAGCCAAGCCTTGACAATATCCAACATATCAACAAATTGGCTGAATAACAAAATTCTGTGTTTTTCGGAAATAATTTCTTCCAACATAACTTTAAGTTTTTCAAACTTACCTGAAGAAATAACGTTTTTAACATTATTCTTGTCATACAATCTCGGGTGACAACAGATTTGACGCATACGCAACAACGCAGAGAAGATAGACAATCTGCTCTTTTCAAGTCCGTTTTGTTCAATAGATTTGAACAATTCTTCTTTTGTACTGTCAAGAACTTGTAAGTAGAAGTCTCTTTGATCGTCTGTCAATTCGCAGTAAGCAATGTTTTCCACCTTATCAGGCAAATCCTTCGCAACGTCACGTTTCATACGGCGTAAGATGAACGGATAAATCTGCAATTTTAAACGTTTTTCAACAACTTTGTCCTGATGTTCCATAATCGGATTAACATATCTTGAATTGAAATCCGCCATAGTAAACAAAAATCCAGGCATCAAGAAATCAAAGACCGACCACAATTCCTCAAGCTTGTTTTCAATCGGAGTACCAGAAAGTGCTAATTTGTGTTGAGAAGTCAACTGTTTAACAGCCTGTGCGGTTTGAGAGGTCGCATTTTTGATATTCTGAGATTCATCTAGAATAACATAACGGAAATTGATATCCTTCAACTTTTTAATATCACGTCTTAGCAAAGCATAACTTGTAATAACAACGTCATACTCAGGAATTTTGTCAAAAAATTGCTTTCTTTCGCCTCCTTGAAGTTTCAAACAGGACAAACTCGGAGCAAATTTTTGGATTTCTGATTCCCAGTTAAATACAACGGTTGTCGGAGCAATAACCAAAGTCGGCATAGGTCCGTCTTCTTCCTTCGCTTTTTGCAACACGGTCAACGCCTGCAAGGTTTTACCAAGCCCCATATCATCAGCCAAAATTCCGTTCAAGCCGTATTTGTACATAAACCACAACCAGCCGAAACCTTTTAACTGATATTCACGAAATTCCGCATTAATACCATTTGGCAAGGTCAAAGTTTCAACAGTCGAGAAGGTGGACATCTGTTCCCAGAAGGTCTTAAATCTGTCACTCAATATTAACTCAACGCCCAAATTTTTCAACTCGTTAATCAAACCGGCACGATAGGTTTTTACGGTAAATCTGTTATCTGGATTTCGATATACATCAAACGAATTGAACGAACGCATCATAGAATAAATATTTTGAGCAGGATATTCAACAAAGCCTAAACTTCTTATTCTTGCGTATTTTTCACCACTTTGAATAGTATCGTAAATTTCATCAAAACTGATAATCTCGTCACCTGCCTGACCATAAATACTTATATCAAAACTGTCAGGTTGCTCTTCTGAGAAATCGATTTTTGCACACAATTTGAACGGTTTATCCATCAATTTAAAAAATGACATATCATCTTTTTCTTCAAATCTCCAACCGTCACCCGCCTGTTTCAGGTAGTAGTTGTAAAAATCAATCGCATTTTCTTTTTCCAAAGCCAAATTATTTGTCTGCATAGGTACAAATTTACAAGCCAAAAGCATTGCATAGGCTTCGTTTTCGTGTTTAATGTTACGTTTAACCCAGTAAATCAAGTCTTCATCAGGCTTTTTAACGGTAATATATTGAACCTTGTCAACATTGGTTTTTGAATACGGAACACGGACTCCGTCATACTCAAAGTCCAAAAAGGCTTTTAGGGACTGGTCATAATCAATTCCCATTGTCACAACGTTAATCGGCGGGCGTTGTTCAAGCATTAATTTTGAAATTTTCTCATCAACCACAACGTCCATAACCTGTTGTAATTTTGGTAAATCTTCATAAATAAATTTTCCGCCCTCGGAATCCTTCAATTCCGTAAACGAAGATTTAATAATATTTTGCGGAATATTTTGAATAGCAACACTTGTCGGGAAAATTAAATTTTTATATCGTCCCCATTTCAAATGTCTTGAAAAATATCTTACTTCCTCAAACGGATAAACGTCATCGGCATCAGGTCTTTGCCATTCCAAAGACAACAACAAAGTTCCCGCCGTATTTGAGGTATTCACATAAAGAACGAGTTTCCATTCTTGGTCCGTGAACTTCAAACGTTCTTTTGTTTTTTCGTCAAGAACTTCATCTGCTTTTGACAACAGTGAAAACATCGGTCCGAATTTTGAAATCGGTATATCGTACCAACCTGCTTTTTTGTCTTGACGAGAAATTTTTAATAATTGTTGAAAAATCAACAATTCAACCTTTTGAGAAGAGTTCAAATCAAAGGCAGAATCTTGTTTTTGAGCCTCAATTACCCCTCGCAAAATAGGTTCAATTTGACGAACGATTTTACCCGTTTCTCTTGAACGAACCAAAACCGAGAAGAAATTTGCTTTTCTTTTCGGGTTGAAATGGAAAATATAATTTCCTTGCGGAACTGTTGCTAAGGCGGTATTTTCATCAGGAAAATCAAATTCCATGCCGAATTTTGTTTCAAGCCAATCTTCATAGGCATGTTCATCAATAGCTTTTAGAGCCACCGCAACAGCATGCTTACACCATTCTTCTTTTAGCGGACAATTACAACGGGCTTCAACCTTGTTTTTTTTAAAAATGAGGTCGGTATTGTAATGGTCTTGGAAGTTACCCTTAACCTTACCCATATAGAAATTCTTTTCAGGATAATTGTCAAACACCATATCTTTTGTATGATATTCGTAACCTCGACGCCAACTGCCTGCACTTGCGTGTTCTTTTATAAACTTGTAATTAAATTTTGTGTTACTCATCTATAGAGTATATCTCTTTCTTTCCCTGCGGAGCAACGAACCCAATACAGACAACCTCTGCAACCCCCCGCTACACCATGATTATACAATACAAAAATAAAAACGCAAGAGTTTAATTTAGCAAGTCTTAATATTACCTTGTTATTTGCATTTGTATGGTTTATTTTATTTCAATTATGTGCTAAAATTGTGGTGTAAACAAGTTTAAATAAGAGGTAAAAATGAAAAAGCTAAATGTTTTGATATTTTCAATATTGTTGCTAACGGGAATTTGCGTAAGCACAAATTTAATAAGCGAACAAACACACGCACAACAATCTTACGGCGTACAACAACAATTCCAATATATTGACGTAAACCCGTTATCGGTTGTTGCGAACCCGCACCAATACCTGAACAAATATATCAGAATTCGTGCAAAGTTTGACAAGTTCTCAACTTTAGGGCTTGATTATTCTCCTGCACTTCGTCCGCACGAAAAGTTTATTTCTTTCTTAATCCAAAGACCTGATATTACCAATCACAATATTCCGTTATCAGAATTCAAAATGTTCTTGAGCAAAGAACTTGCGGAAAAGAATATCGACCTTGATGCAGGTGATGAAATTCTGTTTAGCGGAAAAGTATTTTCAACTGCATTGGGTGACCCTTGGATGGACGTTACAAACTTCCAAATAATTAACAAGGTTAAAAAATCACCTCTAAAATAAACGATTAACAGATAATATAAGGTATGAAACAGATTATGAATAATAACGACAACAAAACTGAAAAATTTCTGACAATTCACGGTCATTTTTACCAGCCGCCAAGAGAAAACCCTTGGTTAGAAGCGATTGAACTGCAAGACAGTGCCTTGCCTTTCCACGATTGGAACGAACGAATTTGCAAAGAATGTTATAATCCTAACTCTGTTTCAAGAATTGTCGATAACAGAAACCGCATTTTGGACATCGTAAATAATTACGAACACATGAGTTTCAACTTTGGTCCGACACTTTTGTCTTGGATGGAAAAATACACTCCCGGAACTTATGAAAGAATTATCAAAGCAGATATTGACAGTATTTCCTCCCACAACGGTCACGGGAACGCTATGTGTCAGGTCTATAACCACATAATTATGCCACTTGCGAATTACAAAGATAAAATAACTCAAGTTAAATGGGGCATAAGAGATTTTGAATACAGATTTGGCAGAAAACCTGAGGGGATTTGGCTGGCAGAAACCGCTGTCGATGATGAAACCCTAAAAGTTTTGGCAGACAATGGAATTAAATTCACTGTATTATCACCGTACCAAGCACTAAAAATGAAGAAAATTTCAGATAGAGAATGGCAAGACGTAAGCTGGGGAAACATTGACCCTGCAAGGTCTTACAAATACACAATCAAATGTGACCCTAAAAAATCTATTGACTTGTTCTTCTATGACGGTGCGATTTCACGTTCTGTCGCTTTTGACGAACTTCTAACAGACGGCAACAAGTTCATCAAGCGTTTAAAAGAAGGAGTTTCGGAATACCGTGACTATCCGCAGTTGATAAACATTGCAACTGACGGCGAAAGTTACGGTCACCACACAAAATTCGGTGATATGGCACTAGCCTACGTTCTAAAAATCAAAGCTGAAGACGAAGGCTTCAAAATCACCAACTACGGCGAATATTTAGACCAATACAGAAGTAATTACGAAGTTGACATTAAACAAGCCTCTTCTTGGAGCTGTTTCCACGGAGTCGGCAGATGGAAAGAAGATTGCGGTTGCTCAACAGGCGGACATCCGGGTTGGAACCAAAAATGGAGAAAACCTTTAAGAGATGCTCTTGATTATTTGAGAGACAACTTGGCGGAAATATTTGAACAAGAAGGTCAAAAATACTTTAACAAAGACGTTTGGGAAGTCCGTAACCGTTACATTGATGTAATTTTAGACCGTACCTTCCAAAACATCAAAAAATTCCAACAGGAACACTTCAACAGCGGACTATCGGAACAAGAAAAAGTCCGTGCGATGGAATTGCTTGAAATGCAACGTCAATCAATGCTTATGTACACAAGTTGCGGCTGGTTCTTCTCTGAAATTTCAGGTATTGAAACTGTACAAATTATGAAATATGCCGCTCGAGCAATGCAACTTGCATCAAATTTCAGTTCAGAAAATTACGAAGAAAAATTCTTGGCAATCCTAAACGAAGCAAAGAGTAACATTCCTGAGTTCGGAACAGGCAAAAACATTTACGAAAACTTTGTAAAACCTTCAATCGTAACCCTTAAACAAATTGCATGTTTATGGGCAATATCTTCACTGTATCAAGAGTTTGACGATGAAGAAGATGTTTATTGCTACACGGTAAAACGCCGTGATTACCAAAGAACGCAAAAAGGTAATGCAAATTTAATCACGGGTCACATTGAAATCTATTCAAGAGTTACACTACAAAAATCAGACCTTGTATTTGCCTTAATGCAATACTCGGGCGGGGATTTCCACTGTGCAATAAAAGAATTTTCAACAAATGAGGAATTTCAAGAGCTTAAAACCACCTTGAACAAAATATTTATGCTCAACCCGTTGACTGAAATTATTAGAACCTTAGATGAAAAATTCGGTAAGGAATACTTCACCTTGAAAGATATCTTTATTGAAGAAAGAAAGAAAATCTTGCAAATCCTTTTAAAAGGTCAAATGGAGAAATTCTCAAACACTTACCAAGATATCTATGAACAAGGCAAAGGCTCAATTTACCAAATGCAAAATCTCGGTTTGGAAATTCCGAACGAATTTAAACTTTCAGCAGGTTATGCCTTGAGCAAGAGATTCAATGAACTTCTTGAACATTCTGACGGATTTGTGGAAAAAGCAATTATCCAACAAATCAAAGATATCAACTTTGAAGCAAAGAAAATCAATATTGAAATCGACAAAACTCAGTCAAACAAAGCATATACAAGAAAAATTATCAGCAACTTGAAAAGATTAACTAAAAGTTTTGAATACCAACAATCAGAAGCAATTATCGAAATGTTTGACCTGATTGACCAGTTGGAACTTCAAATTGACATCTCGGAAGCCCAAAACATTTATTTTGGCAGAATTTTCCACAGAATAGGCAATATCTTGGAAAATAATATGGACGCTCCGAAGGTTAAAGATATCAAATTCATTGATTCTTTGTTAGAAATTGGTACAAAATTGAATATCAACGTTGATTTTTATAAATTGAAAGTTGATAAATTAAAAATGCAGATGCAAATGTAAATTATTGTTACAAAAAAGCAAAAAACCTCTAATCAAATACTTTATATAAATAGGTAGAATTAGAGGTATTTGTATTATGCAAGTAACACCAAATCAAAACAAATCCATAAACAATGTTCCGCCACATTTCGGAACACAGGTGAATAACCCGCAAAATACACAAGGGCAACAGATTCAACCACAGGTTCAACAATATTGCAACCAAGCAGCTGCATGTTCAGCAGCTCCGCAAGGACCTGCAACACCTCCAACTCCGCCAAACACACCACCACAGAATGTTCAAGTTCCTGCGACAACTTCAGGGGTAAATATTCAAATTTTCAATCCGTCCGCAATCGGTCCCGGTGCAAATCCGCCGACTTATAACGTAAATGCTCCGTGCTATCCGTCAGCATATTATACAGGAACACTTGACCCTAACGGAAAAATGCAACCGAATTACAATCCGCAACAACAAATTGCAGGTGACAGCGGTAACAGTAACAGAACAAATACAACAACCGAAAACTCATCAGACAAGAAAAAAACAGAAAAAAGAAACGTTGTACAAATAGATGATAACTACATCAGAACTTTGGAAAACGGCTTAAACAGTCAAGATGAAAAAATCAGAATGAATGCGGCAAAAGAAGTCTATGCAAGATTGGCAGAAGACGAAGACAACAAGGACGACAAAGCCTTGACCGCCTTGATTAACAAAATGTTGCAAGATCCTGCGAATGAAGTAAGATTTTTAGCACTTGCCGCATTGCAGGAAAGAATCGTACTTGGCGATGATTACACAGTAAACGTATTGAAAAATATGCAACAAAGTGACGGAGGTTACGGACAAGACGCAATCGATGCAAGCAAGATTTTGATGCAAATGGCAGGAAAACAAGTTCAAAAAGAATTTGAAGTAAAAGATAATCCAAAATCCGAAACAAAGACCGAAACGGAAACAAAAACAGAAACTTCAAACACAAATAATGATGTCAAAAACAAATAACTAAAATAAAAAGGTAGTAAGGTATTATGACAATTGGTACAATAGGTAAATATATTACAAAAGGTGTAGGTATTGCAGCACTCGGACTTGTGGCAAAGGATTCGCACAGTGTCGGAAAGATTTATGCTGACAAATATGCCACAGAAAAAGATGCTTACTACTGCTCGGACTATTTGAATAATACTCTCTATAATCCGACAATGAGCGACATCACGGATAGTGTCAAAGACACAGCACTGAATATGGAAATCGACCAAACTTGGAGAAGATTTTTCAATCTCGGAATAGGTTACGTTAAAGGTTTTGCAACAATGATAACCAATGAAGTCATTCCGTTTGGCTTAGGACTTGGTGCATTATTTACCAAAGGACCTGTCGCAAAAGCCTGTGCCGGCGGTGCGTTATTATACGGGGCTGCCAAATTTGTTAAAAACTTCTTCGGCTTAGGCGTTCCAAAAGGTCCGTTGGATTAAAACGGTTTAGTTTCTTATTAAGTCATCACCTTAAGAAAAAAGTATGTCAGGCAGTGCCTGACACTTAAAATTAAAAATCGAGCAATTTTAATTGCAATCTTATTCTGAATCTGTTTTTATTACTTTTTCAAAAATTTTAAAACTTTATTCAAATAAACTTTGGTCAAATTTTACTAGCAAAACGATTATTTTTTGCCGTTATTTTCAAGATAAGTTTTGTATAAATCAGGGCGTTTTGCTTTTGTACGTTCAAGACACTGTTCAAAACGGAAGTTATTAATATCTTTGTGATTACCGTTTAGCAAGACTTCAGGAACTAAATGCCCTCTAAAATCTCGTGGTCGTGTGTATTGCGGGTATTCCAACAACCCGTTGGAAAAACTGTCTTCTTCCGCAGATTCGATTTTTCCTAAAGTTCCCTCAAGTTTTCGACTAACAGCATCAATCAGGCACAATGCGGGAAGCTCACCACCAGTCAAAACGAAATCCCCGATAGAAATTTCTTTTGGCTTAATTATATCTCTTATGCGTTCGTCAAACCCTTCATAATGACCGCAAAGCATAATAATTTGGTCAAATTTTGCCAAATCTACGACCATTTTTTCGTTCAGCGGTTCACCTTGCGGAGAAAGCATTACAGCAATTGAGTTTTCCAACTTTTCGACAGCCTCATACGCATCTACATAAGGTTGTGGCATTAAAACCATGCCTGCACCACCACCATAAGGCGTATCATCGACCTTTTTATGTTTATCAAGCGTAAAATCACGAGGGTTTACCGTGTTTAGTGAAAAAATTTCACTCTCTTTTGCTCGTTTCATTATGCTTACGTTGCAATAATTTTCAATAATTTCAGGGAAAAGCGTTAAGACATCAAATCTCATTCAAGCAGTCCCTCAAGATTATTGATTTTGATTTTTTTATTCTGAATATCAACAACAGGCACAATCGCCTTTACAAACGGGATTAAACAGATTTTTTTTGAATTTGTCTTAACCGAGATTAAATCACTTGCCCCGTTATTGGAAACTCCGATGACAAACCCGAGTTTTTTGTCGTTTTCCATATCGTAAACGCTCAAACCGACAAGTTCGTCAATCAAGAACTCGTCCTCTTTAAGACTTTCCCTAATAACCTCGTCATCGACAAAAAGCAACTCACCTTTTAAATCCAGCAAATCGTTAATCGAATCAATCCCTTCAAATTTCATGATGAGAACGTTTTTATTTGCACGACAAGACTCGACATGTAACGGTTTGTATTCGTTACCGTCCTTCAAGTATAAGGTATCAAGCGACATAACAAAATCTGTTTGGCTTTTTGAAGAGCCAACTTTTGCCTCGCCTTTAATTCCGTGAAAATTCAAAATCTTCCCGACAGAAACAAACTTGCCCATAATTACTCTTCCGCAGTGGTTTCAGCTTTGGGCTTTCTGCCTCTTTTTTTCTTTGGTGCTTCTTCAGTTGGAGCTTCTGCTTCCGCAGTTGCAGGTTTTTCTTCTTTTTCAGCAGGTGCTTCAGCCTTTGCAGCCTTTTTAGCAGCCGCTTTTTTCTCTTTTGCCTGTTGTTTAAATTCTTCAGGAGCATCTTCACGTTCTTGGTTCCAACGTTCAAGTCCCATTTGAGCACGAACCAAACCGATACCTACATGGACTCTCCATTCATCCATTTTTAATTGAGCCGCAATGATTTTGTGACAACCGATTGGTGGCAATGGCAACAATGGTTCGTATAGCATTTTGATTGCGTTTAATTGGTCTTGAGAAATCGCCAATTTACGTTTAGGGAACGGCAATTTCGGAAGCATCATTTTTTGTCTTACCAAATTGATACCAAAGAAAACTTTTCTTGGTTCCAAACCGATTTTTTCACCGATAACTTCGTGAGCATCAGGATTTGGCAATGGTAACATCAACTTGTACAACAATTCGATTTGTTCTAATTGTTCTCTGCTTACCAACAACTGTTTTGGAGCAGCATTTCTGTTGTTAGGACGTCTGTTGTTGTTAAATCTGTTATTTTGCGGACGTCTCGATTGATAACCGCCTTGTCTGTTATCTCTGTTATAACCGCCCTGACGATTGTTATTGTAATTGTTATTTCTGTAACCGCCTTGACGATTATCTCTTTGATATCCGCCACCTTGGTTATTATTGTAACGATTATTGTTATAACCGCCGTTATTTTGACGATAATCTCTGTTATAACCGCCCTGACGGTTGTTGTCACGGTGGTATCCGCCTTGATTGTTGTTATATTGTCTTTGTGGTCTTTGATAAGGTCTGTTATCATCTCCACCACTCGAATAACTGCTGTAGAACTGCGGTTTATTCTCTGTTGAATAGTTGCTACGTTGTTCGGTTGCTCCGTCTGATTGAGCCTGACTGCTTTGTGTTGCAGGTGTTGACGAAGAATCCGTGTTATTCAACATCATTTTCTTATCGGGATACAAACATTCCGGACAAATAACTCGTTTAGGGTTTTTTGTTTCAAATTCTCGACCGCACTTAATGCACTTGTTTACATACATAATAAAAGCCTCTTAATTAAAAAATAAAATAATACATCCAAATAAAATAATTTAAGGTAACATCCTCACAATATAAATCGATTTCAAATAAAAAATATAACTTACATGGTTATTTTAACATGCTTTTTGAATTTTGACAAGTCCTACAAGTAAATTATTTTTCCACCATAAAAGTTACGGGTCCGTCATTTACCAGCGAAACCTGCATATCTGCACCAAAAACGCCCGTTTGGCAAGGAATTTGAGCATGTCTTATTTGAGTAACGAAATATTCATAAAGCTCGTTTGCAATCTCGGGCGGAGCAGACTTGTCAAAACTCGGACGAGTACCTTTTTTACAATCACCGCACAAGGTAAATTGTGAAACAACAAGCATTTCCCCACCAACATCGACCAATGACCTGTTCATTTTGCCGTTTTCGTCTTCAAAAATTCGCAATTTTAAAAGCTTATCGGCTAAAAGTTCGGCGTTATCCTGTTCATCACCTTTCACAACCCCGAGTAACACAAGCAAACCTTGTCCGATTTTTGAAACAATTTTTCCGTCAATTTCGACAGATGCGGTTTTTACACGTTGAATCAAAGCCTTCACTTGTGCTAATCCTTCTTTCCGCCAATCAATTCGGCACGGGTAATTTTTCGTCCGCAAGATTTGTCTTCATCACAAAAGCCCAAGGCTTCACATTTTGGAACAAGATAATCTTTTAGCCACGGTTCTTCGGCAACAAGAGCATCACACATGCCTTTCACAAGCATTCTGATTTCATATTGAGCCCTTGAACATAACCTCAAATTAGCAAGGTGAATCATCTCTCGCAAATTCAAACTTGCAACAAGTGAACTTGCCGCCGCATTCGGCATAACAAAACGAGCATCCTCAGCAGGAATACCCGCTTCCACAAATTCTTGATACTTATCGGAAATTTGTCCCATAAATTCGACAAATTTCGCCTTCAACTCAGGATTTTTCTCAATCGTAGGCGGAATAATATAATCAAACTGCCCTTTTTCCTTGACATAACGCTGTGATTTTTGCGAAAAAGACATGTGACGGTGTCTTACAAGTTGGTGCGTACACGCTCTTGAAACATTTGAAATCGCAAAACTTACCTGAATATGCTCAATCGTTGAATAATGCCCAGAACCGACAACACGGCGAATTAATTTCAACATTTTTTCTTCATCGGTAGAACTTTCATAAATATTTATCGGATAATCCGCACTATAACAAGTTCTGCACGCTGTATAAATAGTTTTCAACATGTTTTCCGGTTTAGAAATAAGATTAACAACCGGCTTATTATTTCCTTCCACGATACTCCCCCTAACGTTTTCTCAGATAATAATATATTAAATATTCCACCAAGTCAAAAACTAATTAAAACTTATCGATTCAAATATCTATTTAGAGTTTTTCAAAACATACCAACTCGCAGAAGAATTGGGCACCGCAATTCCGTCATAAAACGCAAACGAAAAAATATCACCAACATCACTTGACGAAACAATACAATTCCCCGAATTATCAACATTATTTCGATTGGTACCCTTTGTACATTTAACTTCTTTATTTGGAGGTCTTCTGCCATTTATATCAATTATTCCGTAACAACCGTTACCATTCTTCCCATCATTTATTATTGTAGCACTTTTGCCTATTTCTTTAGTGCAACCATACTTACCGGCAGCACTGGAAAACAATATCAAGGTACCGTCTGCCAGTTCATATATCGGTATGTCACCCTTACGATTAACCATTGAATCCCAGCCATTAAAAGTAGGTGAATTTATCTCATAAGTACCAAGACTATCAATACCACGATATACAGTAACTCCTGTTAATGTACCATTTAATAAAGCACAAACAGACCTTATGCTATTCTGATTATCCTTTCCGGGAGTACTACTGCAATAAGAACTTAGCCCGCTAAAATCAAAATCATACATACTACTTGATAATTGAGCAGCATTGCTGAGAGTTGAAAGAGTTTTCTTAAAACCTGCACTATATTGTTTTGCCCTTGCATTTGTTATCAAGGTTGGCAAGGTCATCGCAGCAACTACACCGATTATTCCCAAAGTTATCAACACTTCTGCCAATGTAAAAGCTAGTTTTTTCATATATTCGTGTACTCCAAAATTCTCGTCCTTTTACCATTATGAACGGTTTTTACATAGGAGTACACCCGCCCCGCCACACCATACCATACCATACCATAAAGGAATTATAGCAATGGTTTCAGCGATTTTAAAATTATATTTACATTCTTAACATTCACCATATTTGAGGAGTTTTGTGAAGATATATTACAAGCCCCACGTCATTCTGAAAGGCTTAAAAAATCCTTTGAGCAGGCGAAAAGTGATTTTTAGCCTATTCAGAATCTGTTTAAAATTACTCACCACAAGTTCGTTGGTTCACTTTGTAACAATCTGTTTAACATAGTAACAGATTCCGGATCGGAGTCCGGAATGACATATTGGTGAGCATAGCAATGCCGACCTACTTTTTAATGTGCTATATTGCAGATATTGTCTGTATTCCAACCGTTGGGCAGGTATGCCCAACCGACAATTTTACTTCCGATAATTCTTATACAAATCCTTAAAATAATTCGGGTCTTTGACAGCTTTTTCGGCACATGTTATGCCGTTCAATGAATCTGATTTTGACGGGTCACAATATTTATCGGCATCATTATAGGTGGTTTTTGCGTTGCCCATTGGCAAAAGTCCGTCATCCGTGACCTGAAAAGTAAACAAATCAACTCCCCACTGGTTTGGCGGATTGTTGTAGCCGTTGATATCAATAGACAACCATAAATTTCCAACATAATTCTCAAAAAGTACCAATGTTCCGTCCATTAGTCCTATTTGCCCGTCATCAAGCCAACTACTGTTTACTTTAGTTTTTCCGTCTAAAGTTCTATAATTTTTATTCAAAGGGTAACAGGGTAAATTTGAGATATGAGCACCTGCATGAGCAACCCCACAATCAAATCCTGAGTTGAAATACTTGATAAATTCTTTATAAAAAGTCTTATCCCCACCGTCTAATCGAGGATAATCACTTGGGGCAACAGATTCATTATCAGCCATCATTTTGAACGCAAGTTGGACTTCGGCGTGAGCCTTGTTGAATTGGCTTTTCAGTTTTGTTGCACGAACGTTATTTATTAATGAAGGAATCGACATTGCCGCAACCACACCGATAATACCCAATGTAATCAGCACTTCCGCCAGTGTAAAAGCTCGTTTTTGCGATAAAAAATGATAGGACATTTGACACGCTCCTTTATATAATAGTATTCATATTAAAATTATAGTATTCGTATATGAATATTATTATAAATAGTTTTATTTTAGTTGTCAATAAAAGATATAATTGTTCTATTATGAATACTATTAAGGTAAAAATTAAAATGCTTGCGATTTCACGAGGAATGACGCTCAAATATCTTGCAACAAAGTTGAGCGAAGAAACAGGCATAACTTATTCATATAACAGCCTTTTGGGAAAATTAAACAGAGAAACTTTATCATTAAAAGAAGCTGAAGCCATTGCAAAAATTTTGGACTATAAATTGGAATTTATTGATAGTAAATAAAAAGGGCGGAAGGAACTTCCGCCAATTTGGTAAATTATTGAGTATTTAATTAAAGAATTTTATACATCTCTGTGACCGGTATATAATTTGTGGTCAATTACGGCAGTTTTTTGGTTTGCAGCCATTTTGCCGACAATCAAGTGATATGCCAACACTGCAGCCGCACCGATTCCTGCCAAAACTTTACCCGAAGTTCCGATATGTTTCAACGGATGTTTAATAATTTGTGCAAATTTAGGACCTTCTTTTGCAAACGCTTTCGGTAGGGTATTAAATACCCAAGAGCCCGCCAACATTGTAGCCGCAGTTGCAGCACCATATCCTACACCTTTTGCAACTGATACAGTCATTTGTCCAAAGGTTGCAAAGTATTTCCAAACATTCGCAAATTTATCCTTCAAAGTCGATTTTTTCTTTTCCGTACCTTTTTCAGGTTCGGTTTCAGGTTTTGTTTCAAAAAGTTTTTTGCTATCCTCATCTTTTTCTACAATCACGGTCGGTTCAATATTTGCACCAACTTCTTTGACCGTACCGTCAGGAGCAATCATATATCCTGAGCCGTCAAATTTATTTTTCTCTTTCAAATAAATTGTATCGTCTTCTTTTGAATACAACTTTTCCCAATTATCATCTTTCAAACGGGTTTTATAATCAGCAATTCTTTGTTCTTTATCCGCCGTAGTTTCATTATTAACTTCATTTTCGGCAGCATTTTTAACTTCCGTTTTCAAATTCAAGTCTTCAGCAGGTTTCGTGACATAGGAAGACTCAAAATTCGGCATTTGGCTTTTATATGCCTCTAACAAATTTGTTTTACTGATTTGTGATGAAGTTTCCAACCCCTTAAACGGAACATCTGAAGTTCTTTCGGAATATTCCTTCATTGCCTGAACATATTTGCTAAGCCCTTCATGTTCCTTCAAAATCATTTTCGGAGAAGACCAACCGTCCGAGCGGATAACGCTACCATTTGTCGTAATTTGATATTCCGTACCGTCAAAACTGTTCGGAAATTTCAAATGCACGCCGTTATAAAGATATTTCTTTTCCCAAGCCTCATCATGCAATCGTCCGTTGAACAATTCAATTTCAGAACCTGCGGTTTTCACACGCTCATTATCTCTTGCTAACGCTTCCAAAAACGGATTTTCTACAGGTTTCTCATTTACTGTCTGTTTTGGTTGATAATTATCATCTGCCCTGAAGCTTACCGGATTGAAACTAACTTTCATAACGCACACTCCTTTTGCAATATTGAAAACACTAAATAAAAATTTTTTGCTACCTGTTCATAAATTGTTACATTCCAAACAACGATAATTGCGGAACGCCATCCTCATTATTACTCATTTTCTTACGAGTTGCAAGGTTATTTGAAAAATCTTTTTGCATTTTCATCATCAAATCTTCAGATCGTTTGATTACAGCCTTCGGCAACCCTGCCATTTTGGCAACCTGAATCCCGTAGCTCTTACTTGCTCCGCCTTGAACAATTTTTCGCAAAAATTCGATTTCACCGTTTTGTTCAGACACCGTAATTCTGTAATTTTTAATCTGCGGATAAGTTTTTGTCATAACGTTCAACTCATGATAGTGAGTTGCAAAAATACATCTTGCATTAACCTTCGTTGCAATATATTCGGCAACCGCCCACGCAATCGCAACGCCGTCATAAGTGCTTGTTCCTCTTCCGATTTCGTCAAGCAAAATGAAACTTCTGGAAGTCGCAGAATTTAGAATATACGAAGTTTCAATCATTTCCACCATAAAAGTAGATTGTCCCAACGTCAAATCATCACTTGCTCCAACTCTAGTAAAAATCTTATCCGCAATCCCAATTTTCGCAAAATCCGCAGGAACCCACGAACCGATTTGTGCCAAAATCAAAATCAACGCATTTTGACGCATAAAAGTCGATTTACCTGCCATATTCGGACCTGTCAAAATCATAAATTGTGTAGTATCGGTCGAATTTGATTTCAATTCCAAATCATTTGAAACATATTCACCTAGCGGCAAAATCTTTTCAAGCACAGGGTGACGACCGTTTTTGATGAACAAATCATCAGATTCATCAATTTCAGGTTTACAATAATTATTTTCAACTGCAACCTCAGCAAGCGAAATCAAAACATCAGCTTTTGCGACAGCATCTGCAATTTCTCTGATTTTTGAAACAAATTCTTTTGCATATTCCCTAAAATCGGTAAACAATTTATATTCCAGTTCGGTCGATTTAAACTTAGCAGACAAAACGTCATCTTCGTGCTTTTTCAACTCATCTGTAATAAATCTTTCTGCACCCGTCAAAGTTTGTTTCCTGACATAAGATTCTGGAACCAAATTCAAGAACGAATTTGTAACCTCGATATAATAGCCAAAAACCTTGTTATAACCGATTTTCAAACTTTTAATACCTGTGCGGTTTTTCTCAGCTTCCTCAAAAGATTTCAACCACTCCTCACCGCCTGTGAGTAAATCTCTAAAATAATCCAATTCGCCACTCACACGAGGTTTAATTATTCCGCCTTCTTTGAGCAAAATCGGAGGATTGTCAACAATTGTATTTTCAATCATTGAAACCAAATCCTGAATTTGAGCCTCATACTCACGAACACTTGAAAACACGTCATACTCAAGCCCTTGAGTAACCTCTAAAATTCTTGGCAACATGCTTAAAGACAACTTCAAACTTACAAAATCTTTAGGACTTGCAGAACCGTTACTCATTCTTGTTGAAAGTCGTTGAATATCATAAATTTTCTCTAAACAATCCGACAACTCAAAGCGAACCTGCTCTTTTTCGATAAACTCGGTAACCGAATTTTGACGAGCCATAATATCATTAACATTCTTCAATGGCTGACAAATCCAATTTTTAATAAGTCTTGCCCCCATATTGGTTTTAGTTTTGTCTATCGCCCAAAGCAAAGACCCATACTTATTTTTTTCTCTCAAAGTTTCGACCAGCTCCAAATTCTTACGGGTTGAAGCATCCAAAATCATATACTCGGAAAGTTCGTAAGATTCAATTCTGTCAAACTTTGGCATATTGCCTTTCAACGTTTCCCAAACATAAGCAAGCAAAGCCCCCGCAGCCCTAAAGCCCGTTTTATATTTAGAATACCCGAAACTTTCCAAACTTTGAGTTTTAAACACAGTTTTTAAATTATTCTCAGCAAAATTCACCTCAAAAACAGAAGACGGAATTTTGGAACAATTATATTTTTTTGTAATTTCTTCAGGCAAATTGATAACTTCATCAGGCACAATCTGAAACGGTTTGATATCCTGTTTAAGGCTCGGACCAACAATTTCAGAAGGATTTAACCTTGCCAATTCTGCAATAATAAGATTTAACGGTGCCTGAGTTGTTTTAAATTCACCGGTTGAAATATCGGTATAAGCAAACCCGTAAATATCTTGTCTTTCGTCCTTGCAAATCGAGCAAATATAATTGTTTGAGTTTTGTTTAAGCAAATTACTTTCGGTCAAAGTTCCCGCAGTAATAACCCTTGTGACACCACGTTTAACAAGACCTTTGGCAAATTTCGGATCCTCTAACTGGTCACAAATTGCCACCTTGTAATTTTTCTGAACGAGTTTTTCCAAATACCCGTCCGCAGCCTTTGCCGGAATTCCCGCAAGCGGCACTCTGCCCAATTTCGGACCTGCATCACGACCCGTCAGGGTTAATTCCAATTCCTTTGACATGACAAGAGCATCTTCAAAAAAAGTTTCGTAAAAATCACCTAAACGATACCACAGCAAAATTCCCGGATTTTCACTTTTTATCTTCAAATACTGCTGCATTACGGGAGTTGTATCTTCTATCTTAACTTCCCAACTGTTTATGTGATTGATTTCCGTTTTGCTCATATTATAATATTCATATAAAAATGAGAGGATTTCAACATGAGTTGTTTAAAAAACGTAACACGAGCAATAATTCTGACAGGATTGATTTGCGGTTTTGTAGCACTTGGCGGCAAAGATTTTTTGATAACCCAAGTCAAAAATTATGTTAACCCGAGCCACGATGTAGTCTTAGAACGAGCTCAAAAAGTCGGAGATTTTTCAAAAATTAACAACGAATTTGAAATCGAAAAAGCAGCAGGAATTATGGACTACAAAGCGGTACTGGCAGAACATAAAGCCTCAGGACAAAAAATGGTAGTTGTGGATTCGGGCAAAAAAGCACTGCTTACGCAATCCGACATCACTGCAGACAATGCAGAAGACAGAATTAAACAAGCAATAAAAAAAATCAAATATCACTCGGAAGCCGTTGAAGAATTTCATGTAACAGAAAAAGGCACAATGACCTCTTACGGACAAAAAGTTCCTTATGTAAAATTTAACGCCCGCATAAAAAAACTTCCGATTGGCGAACTTTCGGGGATAATTTCGGTAGTTAAGGATTCCAAAGGCAACGATAAAATTCTAGTTTCAGTCAATGAAAAGTCAAAATATTCTCAACTCATTGCAAACGAATTTTTTAAAGAGATTAAGTAATAAAAAAAAGAGGTACAAATGTACCTCTTTCTTCATCTGTATAATGTGGTTTTATGCACCATACACAAGACCTTTGTTTCCGCCGTTCAAAACCTCCATGTTTCGGTTGTTCATTTCCTGTGAGGAAGCTCCCTTAATATTTGGAAGTTTTGTTTTCTTCTGTTTTCCGTCAATGCCTGTTTCTACAATATAATCCGCAAAACCATCACCGTCTTTATCAACATATTCGGTTTTTGTTTTGCCGCCATAGAATTCATCAACCTCTTTCGTCACGGACTTAATAATTCGATTGCCGTCTTGGTCATATTCTACAATCGTTCTTTTTGTTTTAACACCCGAGCCGTCTTTAATCGTTTCGGTTTCGGTATATGTACCGTCTTTATTTATTTGAACGGTTGAAATCGTGCTTGTCGGGAAGGGCACAGCTTTTATTTTACTTGTCGCTGAGGTTTTATCCGATTGTTTTAGTTTTTCTAAGATTAGCCCCATTGCTTTTAAGTTCTCATCACTTATTTTTACTTGTGATTGCTGAGGGTTTGGCGTCCTTGTCGGTTTACTTGTTGTAAAATCATCACCAATTCTTACCATGAAAATCTCCTTTCGATAAATGTTTTCATACTCATAAGTTATCTCTTATGTATATAAAAAGTATTTACTTACTCAGAAATTGCCCCCGCCCCGCCCAACCATACCATACCATACCATAAAGGAATTATAGCAAGGGTTTCAGACT
>OIYG01001252.1_pt1 | contig 19885 bp, 19 predicted proteins | sample 1587861 | NCBI WGS metagenome assembly OIYG01 (sample SAMN03283272) | human gut metagenome | biome: human-associated habitat; material: feces | host: Homo sapiens | place: Peru | collected 2012 | reverse complement strand
TAGTTAATGGACTTACTAGACAAGAAGATTTAGTATATACATTAACATGTACATCTTATCTAAAAGAAGGTTTTAGTTTAGCAAGTAACGGAACTATAACGGGAACAGTTGATGGAACATGTAGTGGAGTAAGCACAGAAAAACAATTTCCAAGTACAAGTACAATGTCAGTAATGACAACAAATACAATAGATACGATACATACACATGCTTATAAATTAACAGTAACATATAAAGAAATGAATGTTGATCAAAATACAGATATGAATAAAACATTTAGTGCGAAAGTGAATATTCTAGATACAAATGCATTAACAGTAAACAATCCATATAAGAGTGATGCCGGTACACTAAAGAAAGCAATAATTGATAATGCAATGTTAGGTACAGGATCTACACAACTTGGAAGTGAAGTAACAGAGTTTACTAAAATATCAGGACCCAATGATAAATTACTTAATACAGCACCAGATGATTACGGAACAAGTTATTACTACTATGGAGCTGTAACAGATAATTATGTAACGTTTGCCGATAAATTATGGAGGATAGTACGTATAAATGGTGATGGCACAATAAGACTAGTATTAGATGATGTAGCAAAAGATACAAGTGGAAATGTAATAGAGACTGAATTTAATACAAGTAATAATGATAATGCATATGTAGGATATATGTATGGAACACCAGAAAGTACAACATATGATGAAACACATAAGAATATTAATGATAGTACAATAAAAACACAAGTAGACGCTTGGTATAAAACAAATATAGTAGATACAAATAGTTCTAGTTTTATTGCAGATACATTATTCTGTAATGACAAAACTCTAGCTTCGAATGGAATAGGTGGAGTTACAACTCAGTTAGGTTATGGAACTAATGAAACATATTATGCATCAATGGAAAGATTACGATATAGTACGGGAACAACAGAAATTACGACTAGTAAACCAACATTTAAATGTGCTGAAAATGCTACAAATGATTATTCGAGATTTACAGTAAATGTTAGTACACTTCCAAATGGAAATAAAACAAATGGAAATTTAACATATCCAGTAGGACTACTAACAGCTGATGAAGTATCATTTGCAGGAGCATATAAATATAATCAAATAAATAAATCATATTATTTATCTAATTCATCTCTAACTTCTTTTTGGTGGCTTTCGTCTCCGAGCGACTCTATTGGTCCGTTTACGGACGAGTGGTACGTTACTGGGTATGGTGACCTCAACTACAACAACGGCGTCGACGGCACTTTAGCTTTCCGCCCTAGTATCAATCTAAAGGCTGAAACGCTAAAAAGTGCAGGAGATGGAACTAAATCAAATCCGTACACTGTAAAATTAAGTTAAGGCTAGGATAAAGGATTCAAAAATCATAGGCAAATGCTTTTTGAGGGCACATCTAACGGCGAAATCGCGCCGTAGATGTGTGGTGTAAATCTGTAAAATTTTATAATTATTTTTTGAGTATTAGATAGTTAGAAATTTAAAATATGTTCTAACTTTTTTTATTTTGATTGACAAAAAAGTGTAAAATTTTTATGATTCGACATAATGTGACAAAACTTTACATTTGTTGACAAATGTTTACAATATATTTTCTTTCTATTTGTCATTTTATGTTGTATAATTAATTTGCGTGAAGTTAATTAGAGGGAGAAAAAATATGAAAAATAAAGTACGTGTAGTATTAATTGATTCTGATAAAGAGCAATTAAGAATGACAGAGAAGTATTTTAGTAGTCACGCAGTAATTGAAGTAGTTAAATCATTTAATGATGGGATGGAAGCTAGTAAGTATGTTTTAAATAATATGAATAGTTTTGATGTAGTTGTTACTGATTTAATACTAACTAATAAAGATGGAATGAGTATTATTAAAAGTATAAGAGAGAAGTCTGTAGAGAAAGGTATAATTGTACTAACTGGATATAATTCATTATCCGTTATAAAAGAAGTAAGTTTATATAAAATAAATTACTTTATGTTAAAACCTTTTAATTATAATGATTTGGAAAATCAAATATTAGATATGGATACTAGAAAAATATCAATAATAGATTATGATATTGAATTACAAAATACTATTTCTGATATGTTACATACATTAGGAGTTCCATCACATATTAAAGGCTTTCAATACATAAGAGAAGGTATTGGGCTTTTATACAGTAAACCTAGTATATTAGGTGCAATTACTAAAGAAATGTATCCTGAGATAGCAGTTAAATATAATACAACTAGTAGTAGAGTTGAACGAGCTATAAGACATGCAATAGAAATAAGTTGGAATAGAGGAGATTATGATTTAATGGAAGACTTATTTGGTAATAGTGTAGATGTAGATAGATCTAAACCTACAAATAGTGAGTTTATTGCAACTCTTGCTGATAAATTAAGATTACAACATAGATGAATAAAATATAAATTTTATCCTCATTATATACATATGATATATAAGGAGGATTTTTTAATGGATAAAAATAAAGATTGTGTAAATAAATATTTAGAAATTGCAGAAAAAGAGATGCTTAAATTAAATCATCCATATGTGGGTAGTGAACATATGATACTTGCGTTACTAAAAGATAATGATGTTAGTGAAGTTTGTGAAACGTATAATTTATATTATGAAACATTTAAAAGTGAGTTAATAGATATTATTGGAAAATCAAATGTAAAGACTACAACTATTTTACATACTCCTTTACTTAAAAGTATAATTAATGATGCTAGAAAGGATGCTAAAGAAAATAATGATGGAATTGTAACACCAAGACATTTAATGATTAGTATACTTGAAAGTGGAGATGGTATTGGTGTTAGAATATTACTAAGTTTGGGAGTAGATTTAGAAGGTATATACAAAGAATTAAAGAAGAGTTTTAATCCAATATTTAATGAAATAAAAAAATATGGTTATGATTTAAGTCTTAATGATACTAAATTAATTGGTAGAGATGATGAAATAGAAGAAATTATTGAAATTTTATTAAGAAAAAACAAAAATAATCCATTGTTGGTAGGGGAAGCTGGCGTCGGAAAAACAGCAATAGTTGAAGAACTTGCTAATAGGGTAAAAAATGGAACTTATAAGAAATTTATGGGATATAAAATATTTAATTTAGATATGTCTTTGTTGTTATCTGGTTCTAAATATAGAGGAGATTTTGAAGAAAGATTAAATACTGTTATAAAAGAAGTAATGGATGATGGAAAAATAATACTATTTATAGATGAAATTCATACAATAATGCATGCTGGTGGTAGTGAAGGTGCTATTGATGCGGCTAATATATTAAAACCTTATTTATGTAAAGATAAATTAAAAATAATAGGAGCTACAACTAAAGATGAATATGAAAAATATATTACTAAAGATAAAGCTTTAGTTAGAAGATTTGATGTAGTTAATATTAAAGAACCTAACTTAGAAGATACTAAAAATGTTTTATATAAAATAAAGGATAAATATCAAAATTTTCATAATGTTAATATAACTAAAAGTAATATAGATGTGATAGTTAGTTACAGTGATAAATATTTTTCTAATAAAAAAAATCCTGATAAATCTATAGATATTTTAGATAGTGTTTGTTCATATGTTAATAATAATGGTAAGAATAAAATATTAAAGAGTGATATAGATAATATTGTTAGTAGAAAGATTCACCATAATTTAACTTTTAATAAAATAGATGTTTTAACTAAAATGACAAATAAAGTATATGGTCAAGATGACATTATTGATAAAATGTTAGATATTGTTAAGAAAGATACTTTTATGTCTATATTATTAGTTGGTGGAGTTGGTGTTGGTAAAAGTATAACTGTTAAAGAAATGGCAGATATACTTAATATTAATTTTATTTGTATAGATATGGGAATGTATAATAATTATTATAGTATTAATAATATATATAATGGTGAAAATAGTTTATATAGTAAATTAAATAATAATAGTTTTATATTATTTGATAATATAGAGAAATGTGATAGTAGTATAATAGATGTTATTATTAAAATAATTGATGATAAATATATAAAAGATAAAAAATTAGATAATAGTGTTATATTTTTAAGCGCTACTAATAATGTTAAATATGGTATTGGTTTTTCAAAGAGTAATTATAGAGAAGAGTATAACAATAAAAAAGTGTTAGATAGTGTAGATTATGTTATTAATTTTAATGATATAAATGAAGATGCTATTAGTAAGTATGTGGAATTTAATAATATTAGAAATTTTGATTATTCTTTGTGCGATTATGTTAATTATGGTTTTAGAGGAGTTAAGATAAGTATGAAGAATAAAGATTTGATTAAGTGAAATACACCTATATGGTGTATTTTTCATATTAAATTCATATAAAATATGTTAGAATAGTTTTAAGGAGATGTGGATATGAAATTTTATAATAGTTTAACTAGAAGTGTAGAAGAATTTGTTCCTAGAGATAAGAATTTAGTTACTATGTACACATGTGGTCCGACTGTTTATCATTATGCTCATATTGGTAATTTAAGAACTTATATTATGGAAGATATTTTAGAGAAAGGTTTAGAATATCTTGGTTATAAAGTTAAAAGAGTTATGAATATAACTGATGTAGGTCATTTATCTAGTGATGCTGATACTGGTGAAGATAAAATGCTTAAGGGTGCTAAAAGAGAACATAAAAGTGTAATGGAAATTGCACATTACTATACAGAGTGTTTTAAAAGTGATTGTGATACATTAAATATTAAATGGCCTAATATAGTTGTTCCTGCTACCAGTATGATAGATGAATACATTAAATTTATTAAAGTTTTAGAAGAAAAAGGATATACTTATTTTAGTGGTGGTAATGTTTATTTTGACACATCCAAATTGGATAAATATTATGTTTTGACTAATAATTGTGAAAGTGATTTGAAAGATGCTGTTAGAGATGATGTAGAGATAGATGAAAATAAAAAAAATAGTATAGATTTTGTTTTATGGTTTACTAAATCTAAATTTGATAGTCAAGAATTAAAGTGGGATAGTCCTTGGGGTGTGGGTTATCCCGGTTGGCATATTGAATGTAGTGTTATTAGTTATAAAAATTTAGGAGAATATTTAGATATACACTGTGGTGGTGTTGATAATAAATTTCCACATCATACTAATGAAATTGCTCAAACAGAAAGTTATACAGGACATAAATGGTGTAATTACTGGTTTCATCCAGAACATTTAAATGATGAATCTGGTAAAATGAGTAAGAGTAAAGGTGAATTTTTAACTGTTTCTTTACTAAAAGAGAAGGGATATAATCCTTTAAGTTATAGATTTATGACATTAAATAGTCATTATAGAAAACAACTTGTATTTAGTTTTGAAAATTTAGATCAAAGTGAGAATGCTTATAAGAAACTGATAAATAAAATTAGTAATATAAAAGATATTGGTGAAATAGATAAAGATAATTTTATTTTGTATGATAAACGTTTTAAAGAATGTATAAGCGATGATTTGAATACTAGTAATGCCATAACTGTTTTATATGATTTGTTGAAAGATGATAATGTTAATGGTAAAACTAAGTTAGAACTTATAAAATCATTTGATAAAGTATTAAGCTTAGATTTAGTTAAAGAGAATTTTGTTAGTAATAAACATGATTATATAATGTCTAAGATTGAACTTAGAAATAATGCTAAGAAAAATAAAGATTATGAATTTGCTGATAAGATTAGAAATGAACTTTTAAGTGAAGGAATTGTTTTAGTGGATACTAGAGAAGGTACTACTTATAAGATGGAGGATTAGTTATGGATAATTTTGGTTTATATTTACTTGCTTTAATTATACCTTTAATAGCACAAATATATATTAATGTTTGTCATGATAAGTATAGAAAAATACAAAATAAAAAGAAATTAACTGGTTTTGAGGTGGCTAGAAAAATACTTGATTCAAATGGACTTAAAGATATTTATGTAGTTGAAACAAGAGGTAATTTAACTGACCATTATGATCCTAGACGTAAAACTGTTAAGTTAAGCAGTGATGTATTTCATGGAGATAGTGTGGCAAGTATGGCAGTTGCTGCTCATGAATGTGGACATGCTATTCAAGATAAAGAAGGCTATTTATTTATGAAAATTAGAAGTTTCATATTTCCGATAGTTAGTTTTGGTACTAAGATAGCTTATGTTGTTTTATTCATTGGTCTAATTGCAGATATAATGGATTTAGTTTGGGCTGGTATATTATTAGTTGGACTTGGTCTTGTTTTCCAATTAATTACATTACCTGTTGAAATAAATGCTAGTAAGAGAGCAATGGTTGAATTAGAAAATAAAATATGTGCTTTAGATAACGATTTAGATGGTACTAAATCAATGCTTACTGCTGCTGCATTAACGTATGTTGCTGCTGTTTTATCTAGTGCATTAGAAATATTAAGATTAATTCTTATCTTTAGAGATAGAGATTAGTCTTTTTTTGTAAATATATTGTATAGTTTGTGAAGTAATATTAGATATAATTTGCTTTTAAATTAAGTATGTTCTAAAATTATTGTAGAGAGGTGAACGTAATGGAACGATATAATTTTGAAGATTCTGAAGAAATGATTAGAATTGTTAATGAAAATAATAGACGTTTGAGAGAAAAAAATTCAAAAGTTGATGTTAGAACTAATAGAGTTCGTAGAGATAACAAAAATAGAAATAAACTTAGAATTAGAAATATGATATGTGCATCAACCTTGATAGCTGCGATAGGATTTACTGCTGGGTTAGGTGCTAATGTTGGAATGAAACATTTAAAAAATGAAATAGAATTAAATCGTGCTGTCGAATACATGGAAAATGAAATTAATTATATTTGTCCTAGTGTTGAAAGAGGAGTTTTAAGTGATGGTACTGTAGTATTTTTAGATAATAGTGATAAAAATTATTATAATATATGTGAATCATTACAAAGTGAATATAAAATGAGTAGAGATTGTGCAATTTATGCAATTGCTAAAAAATATGGTGATGATGCTTTTAGTAAAGTTGTAATTAATTATGGTTATAAAGATAAAGATGATTTCCTATATGAACTATATAAAAAAAATGTATCTATTTCTAGTAGTGGGGAAACACCATATGTAAGCGTTGGTTCATTTAGAGTATTTGAAAACAATGTACAAGTTGAATATGTTAATAAAGTAAATGAAATTCAAAATATGGTTGAGCAAAAATCTTTAGAAAGTAAAGGTATGACAAAATGAATGAAGAAGTATTAGTTAAAACATATAATATAGATAATAAAGATTATGTTGTTGTTAATGAATTAGATATAAATAATATACATTATTACTATTTATCTTGCTATGATGATCCTAATGATGTTTTATTACAAAAACTTGTTAATGGTTATTTGGTACCATTGGATGATGAAAATGAAATTATGCTAGTTTTAAAAACTATTGGTGAATAAAATTACTATTAATTTAGTGATTTTTTTTCTTGAATTATTGTAGTATAATAAGCTTAATTATTTTAATAATAAATTATATGTGGAGGAGTTAATATGTTTGAACTTGTTAGTAAATATAAACCTAATGGTGATCAGCCAAAAGCTATAAAAGAGTTGGTTGATGGTATTAATAGTGGTAAAAAAGATCAAGTTTTATTGGGTGCAACTGGCACTGGTAAAACATTTACTATAGCAAATGTTATAAAAGAAACGAATAAACCTACATTAGTTTTGGCTCATAATAAAACTTTAGCAGGGCAACTTTATAGTGAATTTAAAGAGTTGTTTCCAAATAATCATGTTGAATATTTTGTTTCATATTACGATTATTATCAACCTGAAGCTTATGTTCCTAGTAGTGATACTTATATTGAAAAAGATGCTAGTATTAATGATGAGATTGATGAATTAAGACATAGTGCAACTGCTTCTCTTTTAAATAATAGAGATACTATTGTGGTTGCTAGTGTTTCTTGTATATATGGTATAGGTGATGTTGAAGATTATAAAGAAAAAATGTTAATTATTAATTTAGGAGATACCATTAAAAGAGATGATTTGTTAAAAAAATTAATTGATATGACTTATGAGAGAAATCAATTAGATTTTCATAGAGGAACATTTAGGGTAAATGGAGATATTATTGATATAGTTCCTATTGCTGAAAAGAAAAATGGTATCAGAATAGAGTTATTCGGTGATGAAGTAGATAAGATTAGTGAATTTGATGTTGTAACTGGTATGGTAAAACAAAATAAAAAAAGTATTACTATATTTCCTGCAAGTCATTTTGTTACTAGTGAAGATAAACTTAAAGAATCTATTAAAAGAATTGAAGAAGAGTTAGCTAGTAGACTTAAATATTTTAAAGAAAATAATAAATATATTGAAGAACAAAGACTTAGAGAGAGAACATTATATGATATTGAAATGTTAAAAGAAACTGGTTTTTGTCATGGCGTTGAAAATTATTCTAGACACATTTCATTACGTGATGAAGGAGAAACTCCTAATTGTTTGATTGATTTCTTTCCTAAAGATTTTTTACTTGTTGTAGATGAATCTCATGTAACTATTCCTCAAGTAAGAGGAATGTATAATGGAGACAGAATGAGAAAACAAACGTTAGTTGATTATGGTTTTCGATTACCTAGTGCTTTAGATAATAGACCACTTAAATTTGATGAATTTAGAAATAAGATTAATCAGGCAATATATGTTTCTGCTACTCCAGGAGATTATGAATTAGAATTAGTTAACAATCATTATGTTGAACAAATTATTAGACCAACTGGACTTTTGGATCCAACTATTGAAGTAAGAGAAACTGAAGGTCAAATAGATGATTTAATTGGTGAAATTAATAAACGTAAAGAATTAAATGAAAGAGTTTTGATAACTACATTAACTATACGTATGGCTGAAGAGTTAACTAATTATTTAAAGGGTGTTGGAATTAATGTTGCCTATTTACATAGTGAAGTAAAAACTTTAGAACGTTTAAAAATAATTAGAGAATTAAGACTTGGAACTTATGATGTTGTAGTTGGTATTAATTTGTTAAGAGAGGGAATTGATATTCCAGAAGTTAGTTTAATTGCTATTATGGATGCTGATAAACAAGGCTTTTTAAGAAGTGATAGAAGTTTGATTCAAACAATTGGAAGATGTGCTAGAAATGAACATGGTCATGTTATAATGTATGCAGATAAGATTAGTGAAGCCATGGATAAAAGTATACGTGAAACTGAACGTAGAAGAGAAATACAAAATAAATATAATCAAGAGCATGGTATTATTCCTAAAACTATTGTAAAATCTATTAAAGAAGTTGTAAGTAATGAAATTGAAGAAAAAGTTGATGATGTAAAACTTTCTAAGAAAGAAAAAGAAGATATGTTAATTAGAATTGAAAATGAAATGAAGGAAGCAGCTAAGAATATGGATTTTGAAAGGGCTATGGAATTAAGAGATATATTATTTGAACTTAAATCTAATTAGTTCTTTTTTTTCGTAAATATAATTAGCAATTAATCAAGTAATAATTGAATAATAGAATATGTTGTAGTAAAATATTTATATATAAGGGAGTTGGAAATGTGAAAAAGATTTATATTTTTGGACATAAAAATCCTGATACTGATAGTGTATGTGGTGCCATTAGTTATAGCTATTTAAAAAATCAATTGGGTTTTAATACTGAACCTAGAGTTTTAGGTGAGATAAATAACGAAACTAAGTATGCACTTGATTATTTTAAAATTAAAGTACCAGAATATTTAGAAGATGTTAAAGTTAAAATAAAAGATATTACATATCATAAAGATTATTTTGTTAAAGAAAATACTAGTATATTTGAAACATATAATTTTATGAATGAAAATAATATTACAGGTATACCTATTATTAATGATAAAAAGAAATTTGTTGGTTATGTTTCTTTAAAAGAAATTGCTAAAACAATGATTACTGATAATAATAATTATTTGGATACAACCTTTGATAATATAACACGAACTTTAAAAAGTTTGAATTATATAAAAATTGACACTGTTATTAAAGGACATATTGTTGCAGCAACATTTGATGATAATACATTTATTAATAATGTAAAATTAGATAACGATAGTATTGTTATTGTAGGAGATAGACAAGCGATTATAGATTATGCAATAGAAAGTAAAGTTAAATTAATTATTGTTATTGGTAATCAAGAACTTAATCCAACACAGCTATTGTTAGCAAAAAATAATAGTATTAATATAATATTTACTCCTTATACAAGTTTTGAAGCTAGTAAATTATTAGGTTTAACTAATAATATTAATACCATAAAGAGAAATGAAAATTGTATTTGTTTACAGACAGAAGATTATATGACTGACTTTATAGAAATTAGTAATAAAACTAAACATACAAATTATCCTATAGTTAGTAAAAGTGGTATATGCTATGGATTATTAAGATTAATTGATATAAGCGATTATGATAAAAATAAAGTTATATTAGTTGACCATAATTCTGTTAAACAAACTGTAGATGGAATAGATGAAGCGGAAATATTAGAGATTATAGATCATCATAATATTAGCGATATAAATACTAAAAATCCTATTAATTTTAGAAATATGGCAGTTGGTAGTGTTAATACAATTATATATTATTTATATAAAGAAAATGATATTGTTATACCTAATGATATTGCTGGATTAATGATAAGTGGTATTATATCTGATACAGTACTTTTAAATAGTCCTACTACAACATATCATGATAAATTTGTTATAGAAGAATTATCTAAACAAATTAATATAGATTATAAAGAATATGGTATGAATTTATTAAAGAGTGGAATGGATATAACTGGATATAGTACTGAAGATATAATTTATAGAGATTATAAAGTATTTAGTGTGGGTGAATATAAATTTAGTATTGGTCAAGTATTAACTGTTGATTTTAATGATTTTAAAGATAATATAAATAATTATGTTGAAACTTTAAATGAGATTAGTAGAAGTAATGGGTATATATTAAGTACTTTGTACATAACAAATATACTTACTAAAGAATCTATGATACTATTTAATAGTAGTGGAAGTTATATAATTAGAGATGCGTATGATTTAAATGATATATATGAAGGAATAATTGTTAAGAATATATTATCAAGAAAAAAACAAATGGTTCCTAATATAATGTCTGTGCTTGAGAAAAAATAAAAAAATATAGAGTTTTTGATGCTCTATATTTTTTAACTATTTAAACCGTCTATATATCCAATAATTTTATTTTTTTTATCTTTTGTCATTTTATCAAATAAATCTAATAACATTAAATCAGTTACGTCAAAGCCATTTTTCTTAATAGCTAATAAAGGCATGTCATCATTTATTCTATCTAATAAATAATCTGTTGATGTACCTAAGAAATCTGCCATTTTAATTAATGTTTCTACCGATGGAAATGCTTTGCCAGATTCGTAAGCTGATATAGTTTCTTGACTTACTTCAGCTGCAATACTTAATCTTACTTGAGTTACTTTCTTTTTTTCTCTAATCTTTTTTAAATTTTCCATATACACTCTCCTAAATAATTTTTATATATATTATTATATATAAAATAATGGTACATACCAGATATATTAAATATACTTAATTATATATTGTAATTGTATATTTGTAAAATATAGAGTTATTTATGTAGGAATGTAAATTTACTAGAATATTAAATATTTTGTCAAAAAAAGTTTTATTGGTAGTATTTTATTTTTTAGTTTCATAAGTTTATTTAGGAGGACGTTATGGAACTAAAGGGACTAAATGATGAAGAAGTTAAGATTAGTAGAAAAAGATATGGAGATAATGTAGTTAGCGAGAGTAAACAAAATAGTTTTATTTCTCTTTTAATTGAATCTTTAGGAGATCCTATAATTAAAATTCTTTTAATAGCACTTGCTGTTAAAGTAGTATTTCTATTTAGAAATTTTGATTGGTTTGAAACGTTAGGAATATTAATTGCAATATTTTTAGCATCTTTTATATCTAGTATTAGTGAATATGGTAGTGAAAAAGCATTTAAGAGATTACAAGAAAAATCTTTGGATATTATGATTAAAGTTAAAAGAAACGGTAATTTAGTTAATATTAATATAAGAGATGTCGTTGTTGGTGATATTGTATATTTGGAAAGTGGGGATTTAGTTCCTGCTGATGGTGTTGTTGTTTTTGGGGGCGTTAGTGTTGATGAATCTGCATTGAATGGAGAAACTAAAGAAGCGTTAAAAAATATTAATGAAGAAATTTTAAAAGGAAGTATCATAAGTGATGGTACTTGTTATTTAAAAATTAAAAGAGTTGGAAAGAATACTATATATGGTAATATTGAAACGGAAGTAATGTCTAAAGCTATTGATAGTCCTTTAAAAATCAGATTAAGAGATTTGGCTAAGGTTATTAGTAGGATAGGTTATATTGGTTCTGTTTTAGTAGTTATTAGCTATTTATTTTCTGTTATTGTTATAAAGAATAATTTTAATATTAATTTAATAATTGAAACAATTACTAATTATAGATTAATGATAGATTATTTGATTTATTCATTAACATTATGTGTTACTGTTATTATAGTTGCTGTTCCAGAAGGTCTTCCTATGATGGTTGCTTTAGTATTATCTAGTAATATGAAAAGAATGTTAAAAAATAATGTAATGGTTAGAAAAATGGTTGGTATAGAAACTGCAGGTAGTTTAAATATATTGTTTACTGATAAAACTGGTACAATAACTAGTGGTAAATTAAATGTTAATAAACTTATAAATTATAAGGGATTAGAATGTACTAATAAGAAATATATGGATATATTTAAAAGTAGTATTTTATATAATAATCAAAGTGAATATAGTAATGGTAGTGTTGTTGGTGGTAATACTACAGATCAAGCAATTATGAGATATTTAAAGTTAATAAGACAAGAAGATTATGAACACGTTGTTTTATTTAGTAGTAAAAATAAGTATTCTGTTACTAAGATGGTTAATAGTAATATATTTTATTTTAAGGGTGCTAATGAAGTTATTATAGATAATAGTGAATTTTATTTAGATGAATTGGGTTATAAACAAATTCTTAGAGATAAAAACAAATTGTATGAAGTTGTTAAAAAATTAACTAAAGAAGGTTTAAGAGTAATTAGTGTTGCTTATAAAAATAATAGTGAATCTTTAGATGGTTTATGCTTTATAGGCTTTGTTGTTATAAAAGATGAAATTAGAGAAAATGCCAAGGAAGGTATAAACAGAGTAAGAGATGCACATATTCAAACTGTTATGATTACTGGTGATGATAGAGAAACTGCACTTAGTATTGCTAGAGAGGTTGGGCTTGTTAAGAGTATAAATGATATAGTCTTAACACATGATGAAATGGAAAAGATGACAGATGATGCAATAGCACATATTATTAGTAATTTACGTGTAGTTGCGAGGGCTTTGCCAACTGATAAGAGTAGGTTAGTTAAAATTTGTCAGAAATGTGATTTGGTTGTTGGTATGACTGGTGATGGTGTAAATGATGCTCCAGCCTTGAAGATTGCTGACGTAGGTTTTTCTATGGGAAGTGGTACTGAGATAGCAAAAGAGAGTAGTGATATTGTTATAATGGATAATAATTTAATTTCTATTGCTAATGCAGTACTTTATGGTAGAACGATTTTTAAAAGTATTAGAAAATTTATTATATATCAATTAACTGTTAATTGTTGTGCGTTAGTACTTAGTTTTGTTGGTCCATTTATTAGTATACCTACACCAATTACTGTTATTCAAATGTTATGGATTAATATGATAATGGATACTTTAGCGGGGTTGGCGTTTAGTTACGAAGCACCTTTAAAGGAATATTTGAAAGAACAACCTAAGAAACGTAATCAAAGTATTATAAATAAGTTTATGTATACTGAAATATTAATTACTGGTGTTTATTCATCGTTTGTTTCTATATTTTATTTATGTAGTCCTTATCTTAAATCTTTGTTTAGAGTTGATAGAGATAATATATATTTTATGACTGGTTTCTTTGCTTTATTTATATTTATGGGGATATTTAATGCGTTTAATGCTAGAACAACTAGAATTAATTTGTTAAGTGATATTAGTAAAAATAAAGTATTTATTATATTATTTATGTGTATAAGTATTGTTCAAATGTATTTAATTTATTTTGGTGGGAGTTTATTTAGAACATATGGACTATCTTTTAAGGAATTGATGGTTGTGTTAGTAATGGCATTTACTGTTATACCTGTAGATATATTTAGAAAATTGTTATTTAAGCGACGTGGTGTAATTGATTATATATAAAAAAGTGAATTAATTTGTTTTAATTCACTTTTTTGTTTACTTATTAGATTTTGTTTCTGTACGAATTTTTTAATTATTTTTCTAGTTTTTTCATTATTTCTTTTTGATTTTTTAATATTATATCCATTTTATCATGTAATTCTTCTAATATTAATTCACTTTTTAAATCTATTCTATAATCATTTTGATTTCTAATACTATCTTTTTTTGCTTGTCTATTTTGACTCATCATAATAATTGGAGCTTGAATAGCAGCAATACATGAAAGTACTAAATTAAGTAATATAAATGGATATGGATCTATTTCTTTACCGCTTGTTAAAATCATTGTATTTATTACAATCCAAATAAGTAAAAATAATATAAACATTATGATAAAGAACCAACTACCTGCTATTTCTGAAACTTTATCTGCAACTCTATCACCAAAAGTCATTGTACTATCTTCTAATTTATCAACATCAATACTAATGGGTTGATCTACTAATAAATCTAAAAGTTCTTGTTCATCTTGAACATTTAATTCTTTGTTTTTTAATAGCATTTTAACTATATCTTTTTTTGTTAATATTGTTTCTTTTGTATCTTTTTTCTTCATTATTACCACCATATTGATTATATCATATTATTTAATTACATATAACCATTTATTATAGTTTTTGTTTCTTTTATAGTTATGAATGCTTCATTATCTAATTTTTTTAGTAATGTAGTTAATTCATCTAATCTTTTTTTGCTAGTTTCTATTAATAATATAGTTTTATTTTTATCTTTGTTTAATATTGATACTCCGAAGTTTTTATCTTTTATTTTTTTTGTATTTTTTATTTTTGTTGATATTACTATAAGTTCCATGTTTGTTTTAACAAATTTATTAATAAATGTAGTACCTAGTATTGTACCCATAGTATATCCGCCTGAATAACTTATTACTATCCATAAATTTAATTCAACGTTAATTGCTGTTCTTGCAACTAATAACCATATAGTTATTTCTATGAATGCTATTAATGCTACTATAAATGTTTTTCCCTTTATAACAAAAGTAGTACGTATAGTATTTAAAGATACATCTAAAATACGAGCAAAAAATATTTTAATACAAGTTAATAATAGAGACATAGTACCACCTATTTTATAGTATGAAATAATTAAGTATAGTTATACTATTAATGGTGATATTATGTATTTTTATATTAATATATTTTTATTTTATAGTATATTTGGTAATATGTTTGAAAGATTTATAACTAGTATAAGACATATAAGTTATACTAGTGGATTTATGGGTACTATATTTACACCTGTATATGGTGTTGCAATGCTTGTTATAATTTATATACATAATAAAATTAGAATAAATAATAAGTTTTTTAAAATATTATTAGAAATTATTATATATGGTGTTGTTTTAAGTTTATTAGAACTTGTTGGTGGAATAATGATAGAGAATACTTTTAATAAAGTATTTTGGAATTATGAAAGATTCAAATTTAATATTGGGAAATATATAAGTTTAGAAACTGCAGGATTATGGGGTGTTATGAGTGTTGTTATATTATATTTAATACATCCTTTATTTAAAAAAATAGAAAAACACATTCCTAGATTTTTAACTTTATTATTAAGTATATTTTTTGTAATTAATTTAATTTATGTGTTTATAGTTAAATTAACCTAGTATATTTTTTATAAATAACATAGTATAAGTTGGAGGTTATGTTATGTTATTTGAACTAGATAGTGAGAATAGTGATATTCTTAATAATTTAGATTATTTTAATTTAAATAAGAATGAAATAGAAAAAAATTATAAGTATATTAATAAGAAATATGATAATGATAAATATGATTATAAGAAATATGATAACGATAAATTTGATTTTAAAAAATATGATTTTAATTATAATAATTATGATGTAGATTTTAATAATTATGTTTATGATAAGAATAAGAGAATTGTTAATGTAGATTTAGAGAAAGGATTTTATTTAGGTAATATATTTATTGATAGCTACGATGGGTATAAGAATTATAAAGCTAAGAAAATAAATGCTTATAGTGAACAACAAAAAATGCTTCTTAGAATATATGAATTAGATTTTATATTAAATGATTTAAATTTATATTTGGATATTAATCCTAATGATAAAAGATTATTTGAAATGTTTAAAAAATGTGCTATGGAGTTAGATGTTTTAAAGAAAAAATATTATGAAAAGTATCAAGTATTAGAATTATGTAAAGATACCAAAGATAAATATACTTGGATAAGTAATCCATGGCCATGGGATGGAGGTTATTATGTTTAAGTATGATAAAAAACTTCCTTATCCTGTAGATATTAAGAAGAAAGATTTAAAAATGGCTAAGTATATTTTGACACAATTTGGCGGCTCTAATGGCGAACTTGCAGCGGCATTAAGATATTTTAGTCAAAAATTTAGTATGCCAACTGAAGAAGGTAAAGCACTTTTAAATGATATTGCTACTGAAGAAATGGGACATAATGAAATGATTTGTACTATGGTAAATCAATTAATGAGTGGTGCAAATATAAAAGAGTTAGAAGATGCTGGGTTAGGTAGTACGTATACTGAGCATGGATATGGAATTTATCCTAGTGATTCAAATGGAGTTCCTTTTACTGCTAGCTATATAGCAAGTGTTGGAGACCCTATTGCTAACTTAGTGGAAGATATGGCTGCTGAACAAAAAGCAAGAGTGACGTATGAACATTTAATTGACTTAGCAAGTGATGAAGATGTTATACAACCATTATTATTTTTAAGACAAAGAGAAGTAGTTCACTTTAATAGATTTAAGGAATTATATGAAAAATATTTAAATCAAGGTTTTAAATAAATCTTGATTTTTTTTTGACATAAACAAATATTTTATGCTACAATATGAAGCATTAAATGGAGAAATTTATATGAAAAAAATAAATTTTTATTATAATATTAAAAAACTAAAAGAATATACCAATTATAAAAAAAATATTAGTAGATATATTTTGAGTAAGTTAGGAATTAGTTTATTTACTTTAGCAGTTATTGTAGTATGTTGTTTATTATTTTTTTCTAACAGTATTTTAGTTACGTTATCAGTATTTTGTGGTTTTGCAGTTATAGAAATGCCCTTTCAAATTAAAATGTTGAATGATTTTAAAAGAGATTGTTCTTCTAATAAAATTTCTGCAGAACATTTATTAGAAGACTTGGAATTTGATGTTTTAAAGAATAAAGGTTTATCGAAGAAAGATTTGAAAAATTCTTATGATTGTGTAAGGAGTACTAGCAAAAAAAAAGAAATATTAAAAGGTGTGAATAAAGTTAAAACTAGAAAAAAAGTTATAGATTATTGTATGCTATCAAAAAAAGAAAAAATTGTAATTTTAAGACAAATTATAGAGCAAGTAAAATATGATGATTTCAAGTATACTCACTTAAATACTTATTTGTTAGATGAAGAAGATTTATATAAAGAACGTTTTGTTAATTATGCATGCCCTAAAACATATAGATTAAATAACAAAAATCCTATTGTAAAAAAATTAATTAAAAATAAAAAATAGTATTATTCGATTTTTTTGAATAATATTTTTTTGTGTAAATAATATGTTTTTTGTAATTATGTTAATTTACTTATAAAATGTGGTGTGTTAAAATATAATTAGTGAAAGGGACTTATATATGAAGAAAGAAAGAGTAGTACCTAAAAAGAATTATTTTTATTTATTATTAATGATTATTGGTGTAGTTGCTATAACGTTTATTATATTTGGTATAAATGATAAATATCAAAATAAAAAATTGGAAAGTAGTTATTTAAGTGGGTATGTAAATCAAATTAGAGTTGAAGAAATTGACAATATATTAATTGAGCCTAATAGTGATATGTTTGTTTTAATAACTAAAACTGGTGATGATAATGTATATAATTTTGAAAATGCTTTAAAGAAAATAATTAAGAAAAAAGATTTAAGAGATAATTTTATATTTATTGATTATAGTGATAATGATAATTATGATGTAATTAATAAAAAATTTAAAAGTAATATTAATAGTGTACCAGCAATTATATATATAAAAAATGGAGAATTTGTTAATAATATTGATAGTAGTGAGCATATGTTAAATGTTGGAGATTTTGAAAAATTATTGGATGAATATGAGGTAAAATAATGATAAATGTAGTTTTATTTGAACCTGAAATACCTGGTAATACAGGTAATATTATGAGAACTTGTGTTGCTACTAATACTAAGTTGCATTTGATAAAACCGCTTGGATTTAGTTTAGATGAAAAATATATTAAAAGAAGTGGTGTTAATTATATTGGTAATTGCGATTATACTGTTTATGAAAATATAGAAAAATTTTTTGAAAAGAATAAAGGGACATATTATTTTTTGACTAGATATGGAAAGAAACCACATACTAGTTTTGATTATAGTAATAAAGATGAAAATATATATTTTATTTTTGGTAAGGAATCAACTGGCATTCCACCAAAAATATTAAAACCTTATTTGGATAAATGTATGAGAATGCCAATGACTGATAAAGTTAGAGCTCTTAATTTATCTAATACTGTTGCTATTATGGTGTATGAAGCTTTAAGACAACAAAATTATAGAGATTTATTGTTTACTGAACCTCATAAAAGTGAAGATTTTATAATAGAAAATGGATAATTTATTTTATCTTTTTTTTGAAAGTGGTGAATTATGGAAAATATTGTTATGCCTAAACATGTTGGTATTATAATGGATGGCAATGGCAGATGGGCTAAAATGAAAGAAAAGAAACGTAGTTTTGGTCATTTAGAGGGAAGTAAAACATTAGAAAATATAGCTCTTTATGCGATAGAGTGTGGAATTCAAGTATTAAGTGTTTATGCTTTTTCTACAGATAATTTTAAGCGTAGTAAAGAAGAAGTTGATTATTTAATGAATTTGTTTATAACTATGTTTAATAAAAAAATGAAAAAAATAAAAGATAATGATATAAAAGTTATATTTTCTGGTAGAAGAGAACCTTTAAGAGAAGATGTACTTGCTTCCATGGATAAAATAGTTGAGGAAACAAAAAATAATAAAAGGGGTATACTTAATATTTGTTTAAATTATGGTGGACAAGAAGAAATTGTTGATGCTACTAAAAAAATAGTTGAATTAGTTAATAATGGTGAATTAAATATAAATGATATTGATAAAAATAGTTTTTATAAATATTTATATAATGATTTACCACCATTAGATTTATTAATTAGGACTAGTGGAGAATATAGATTGAGTAATTTTATGCCTTATCAAAGTACTTATTCTGAATTTTATTTTACTAATACTTTATTTCCTGATTTTAATAATCAAGAATTTGATAAAGCTATAGAAAGTTACAGTAATAGAGACAGAAGATTTGGTAATACAAAATAAAAAATCCTGTTTGGATTTTTTCAGACTGTTGACAAATAAAATTTGTTAATAGCCTTTTTATTTTATAAAAAATG
>OIYG01001251.1_pt1 | contig 19905 bp, 19 predicted proteins | sample 1587861 | NCBI WGS metagenome assembly OIYG01 (sample SAMN03283272) | human gut metagenome | biome: human-associated habitat; material: feces | host: Homo sapiens | place: Peru | collected 2012 | reverse complement strand
TTTTCTCCCAATATAATTATTTATCTCCCAAAAATGGTATCGATTTGGGAGAAAAAAGATATGCTTTGGGAGATAATCATGTTGGAGTATAGTAAAAAACAACTAAATAATTCATAGATTTTGACAATTAAATGATATATATTAGTTATTTTCTCCTAATTATATTATTTTTCTCCCAAAACAGGTATATAATTGGGAGAAAAGAGATGCTTTTTAGGAGAAAAAGAAAGGAGAAGAGTATGAGAAGTTTTGATTACAGTTATTTAAGTTTACGCACATGGGATAATGAGATATTATCTTATGTTGCGAAAATTCATGAATACAAAGGGAAACAGGAATTATATCTTCGCCAAAAACCAGTAGAGTTAGAACGTTTAGTTGAGGTTGCAAAAGTACAAAGCACAGAAAGTTCAAACCGTATTGAAGGCATTATAACAACGAAATCTCGTCTCCAACAATTAGTTGAAGATAAAACAACACCTAGAAATCGTGATGAAAAAGAAATATTAGGATATAGAAACGTTTTGAATCTGATTCATGAAAATTATGAATATATCCCTTTTAGATCAAACTATATATTGCAGTTACATCGTGATTTACTTCAGTATACTGAATTGACTTATGGTGGAAAATATAAGACTATTCCAAATGAGATAGATGCTGTTTTACCAAATGGAGAGAAAAGGATATTGTTTAAGCCTTTAGAACCGTATGAGACACCAGGCGCCATTGAACAAATATGCGATAGTTATCAACGAGCTTTAGAACAGGAAATTGTTGATCCTCTGATTCTAATACCTTGTGTAATTTTAGATTTCCTCTGTGTACATCCTTTTAATGATGGAAATGGCAGAATGAGCCGATTGCTTACATTGTTATTGTTGTATAGAAATGATTATGTGGTTGGTAAATATATTAGTATAGAAAAGGAGATTTCTGAAACAAAAGAAGCCTATTATCAAGCTTTAGCACAAGCAGATTTGGGATGGCATGAAGGTACAAATGATCCCAAACCATTCATTAAATATATGCTTGGAATTATTTTGAAATGCTATCGTGAATTTGAAGATAGATTAACTATTAGTGAAAAGAGTGGAAAAAGAAGTACATCTTATGATGTAGTAAAAACTTATGTGAATAATACAATTGGAACCTTTACTAAGAAAGATGCAATGGAAAACTGTCCAAGTCTAGGTAGTTCTTCGGTAGAGTCTGCGTTAAAGAAACTTGTAGAAGAAGGTGCTATTATACGTAAAGGTAAAGGGCGTGCATCACACTATGTACGTAAAGATGCGGTAGAATAAGTGATTTTTGTTTATTAGTAATAACGCTTAAAGTTCTAAATGTAGATATTTGAAAAATGCAATGTTAGAAATCTAACGTTGCATTTTTTAGTGGTGTTAATTTGAAAGATATAACTTCTAATCAAAAGTTACTGTCCAATGATCAGATTGATAAGCGTCAAAACACATCAGTATTTGTTCTTTGTTGCATTTATGTTCAGCTAATTCTGGAAGTTCTTCTTTAGAAAAATATCTACTTTCAGTTGTTTCTATATTTTCAACAAACTCTCCACCTAGTACTTCACATAAGTAGAAAATCTTTACAACACCATAAGCATAAGGTGGAAGGTTATGCTTATCTCTATCTTGTACAGATATGACCTTTTTAACACAGACATCCAATCCTGCTTCTTCTTTAGTTTCTTTCACTACATTATCAGCAGGAGAAAGATTAAATTCACACCATCCTCCAGGAACAGACCATTGCCCTTTTTCTTTTACAAGAAGAATCTTTCCATCCTTGAATATAGCTGCACGAGTGTCTACTTTTGGCGTTTGATAACCTACATCATTACAGAATAATCCATGAATCTTTTCGGCTGGTATATCTGTTCTTGTTAACATCATTTCTGCTGCAATCTCTCTTATACGCTGATAACGCTCTTTATCATATACATCGTGTCCATAGAAAAGTCCTGCTTGTGCAAGGCTCTGTAATTCTTTTGCCCATTCTAATACTTTGTCCATAACTTATGCCTCCTCACTATTTCTTGTTAATAGTATAGCACTAAATAGGATCCATTAAGCAGATGGTATACAAAAATATTATTATATTATATCTGAAAATAGTGCTGTGGAGGATATCTCTTTTGGCATGAAACATTACACACTTAATGGTTCTTTCAAGACAACAGTCTAACGAAGGTAACATTATAGATGCTGATGAAGTACTTGAAAGGATTGCAAATAAATACGAACTGTAAAAGAACCTGCTCATTTGAACAGGTTCTTTCTACATAAATGCCTCCACTACATAGAGTCTCTTTTCTTTCTTATTCCATAGCATGATTATTTCACTATGGTCTTCATGTGACTTATACCAATAGACACAATCTGTATGAGTAGGACGACTTATTGCAAGTACATTGATCTCATCCAGCCATTTGTTGGTTGCATCTAGATAGTTACCATCATAGATGGTTTCTCCTTGATCTTTTTTCCAGGAAAACATCTTTTCGATAGGTTCTTCATTCTCATATGTAAAAACATGATAACGGACACCATCTCCATTAAAACTTGATCCAGCATCCTTACTATATACTTCAGAATAATCAGAATCTGAAGGAATAGATATATTCCAGTTCTCTTTGATTACATGATTATAGTCTTTAGAATAATTCCAATACATTACACCACTTACAATAATCATACAGGCAAATATGATAGATATAATCGTTTTCTTATTCATAGGAACATCTCCTTTAGTCTGCGAGTTCTTTTAGAGTATCTCCAGTAATTCTATATACTGTCCAATCTGACATAGGCTTGGCACCTAGAGATAAATAGAAATCAATACTAGGCTTATTCCAGTCTAGACACCACCATTCTAAACGTCCACAGCCACGTTCTACTGCAATAGAAGCGAGCTTCTTAAGAATTGCCTTACCATAACTGTTTCCACGATATTCTGGTTTTACATACAAATCTTCTAAATAAATACCAGAACGTCCTAGGAATGTAGAAAAGTTATGGAAGAATAAGGCAAAACCTATTTCTTTATTATCTACTACCGCAAAGATCACTTCTGCTTTCTGCTTATCGAATATCCATGTTTCAAGTGTGGTTTTATCTGCTACCACTTCATCTAGCATCTTTTCATAATCAGCTAATTCTTTAATGAATTGCAGAATAAGTGCTGTATCACTACGTTTCGCAAATCTAAATGTAAGAGTATTGTTCATGGTCCTTCCCTCCGTTTATCTTATTATACTAATAGGGTAGATGGTAAGGTACTTAAGTTTTCTTAAGATAATAAAAAATATCTTATGTTTTTAGAATATTAAAAACTCCTTTTGCTGAAATGTAAAAGGAGTATTTCCACTAAGAATAATATTTTTGATTTTTACTTTTTGGTTTGTCGGGATACAAGAGTTTTAGCTTTCCTTGATTAACAAGAGGTTGTATATATTTTTTTGTTACGAAATAGACTGTTTTAAGGTCTAGATAATCACTTATTTCTTGTCTTGTTCTTGGAGTTTTACAAAAAGTGATTAAATCAGTATTATCGTGAATATCATCTATTGGGCTTTCTGTTTTGTTGAACAAAGTGACTACAAACTCGTTTCTTTTGTTTTCAAATAAAGGTTCTGGTAAACCATGTTCTTTCATCTCTCTACGAATAGTAGGAATACCTGAATATCTATTTTCTGTCTTAAGTAAGAATTCAGACATTGTTGCAAGTGCAGGATTTCTTAAATCAGGTCTTGCTTTTCCTAAATCATTAACAGTCATTCTTCCATAAAGGCTGCCTGGACTATGAATCTCTAGACGGTTAGTGAAGAAAGAAATCTGGATAGTAGTTCCTTCAGTATGAATACTATAATCACGATGAATTAATGCATTAAGTATAGCTTCTCTGATGGCGTTAATAGGATATTCGGTTTTATCGTTTCTTTTTCCTGTTGTTGGATCAATGATTGTTTGAGTACGCATATTTCTATTACAAAAGGCAATTGCTTCATCTAACATTTCAGACAATGTTCCTTCAATTCTTTTGTTGTCTAGAAAACGAACACCATCATTTGTAGTTTCACCAATTTCAGTACCAGGAATAACAGTTGCGGTAATAGCTAATTGTGGAAGCAATCCTTGTGGATATATTCCAAAATTTAATACAGAAGCTAGAGTAGGTACGCCGTTTCGTGTAATAGATAATAATTCGTAAATCTGTTCTTCTGATAATTTTGAAAAATAAGGTCTATTTAATTTCATTTGAAGAATATAGTTATTGATACCTGCTTCATCTAATAAAGATATATTAGCTCGATCGATTGGTCTTTCATCATCATGAACATGGGCCTTATAAGATTCAAAACTATATATTTCGTAGTCTGTCATAGGTAAATCTGCATCACCTACACGAACATAAGATCCTTTTGTTTTTCCTGCACCACGATAGTAACATGGACGATTAGTGATATCTATTGATGGTATCTCTGCACTACAGATATTAACCCCTTTATATTCTGTGGTTGTAAATATAGCACGAACTACAGGTTCCATTTGGTTGCATTGTTCAGTTACTTTTTTTTGTAAATCCTGCAAATCATAAACACCTACGGGTTCAAAACCCAATGATTCATCTAGACCAAATACAATTATTCCACCGCTGTCCTGGTTTGAAAAACTTGATAATGTATCATATAAACGTTTAGGTGTTCCTTTGTGTGCTGCTTTAATTTCTATAGTTTGTGATTCGGCTTTTGTCTTAATTATTTGTTTGATTAAATCGTTTAATTCTATACTAAGCATAAGTTCTCCTTTCTATCATATTTAATTACATGAAAACTTGACTACTATATAAAACTATCTTTGTTTAAATAGAGTATAACTGATTTATTAGTTTTATACAATAAATAAACAAAATTTAATAAAATAAACTAATTATTTAACAAAATAAGCAAACATATTTAGTTTAATTGATAAAATAAACTAATTATTCTACAAATTTAGCAAACTCACTTAGTTTAATTAACTAAATAAACTAACTCTCTCACTCACTCACAATACTTAAACTCTTTTAATTGAGAGAGTTTTTTGTATATAAAAAAGTCAGCATAACTTTCTTTTTAACGTTTTTTTGTGTCTATACAATGTAAGTATTTTCTAATTATATAGATTGTGAATATTGAGCATCTGATGAAAATAGAACTGTTTTTAAATAATCGTATGATATAATGAGAGACAATCTAATATGAAGGGAGATTAATTATGCACTACAGATTAGGAAGGGAACTTAAAGCATTATCAAAGATTTTTACGCTAATAGGTATATTAGTGAATGCATTTCTTTTGTATTTTTATCTAGGAAATAATTATTTACTAAGTAGAAAAATCTATTACGCAGTCATTTTCGTATTCTTAATGATTCTTGTATGGGTATTTGGAAAAGTAATAAATGGTGTAGGAGTGATACTTACTACTCAGGGAAAGATGTTACATGAACCAAAAATAGAAGAGCCTGAAAATGAAGACTCTATCAAAAGTACATTTATGGCATTCTGCCATGCATTCAAGAAGAATAAAAAAGTATTTGTTTCACTCATTGTCGTTTGTGTTATTCTACTTGGTGGTGGTATCTATGCAAAAGTAACTTATGATCATTATCATGTATATGATGGAATATGGAAGATAGAAGGAGATCTAGAAGGAAATTATTTTGATATACGTGGTGATGATGTAGCATTCTTTGAAACAAATAGGGGTGAGGAGAAAAGAAAATCAGAGTATAAATGTATATATGCAGGAAGTCGAACAAATAACGAAGTTAGATTCTATTGTTATACTTATGATTATACAAGTACGTATGATTATAAATCAAAAGAGATTGATCAGACTATTCACCTTAATAGAATAAACAATAATGAACTTGAAGTAAATGGAAAGAGATATAATAGAATTCCAGATTAGAGCGCGTGAGCGCTCTTTTTTATGAAAAAAACTTGATTCTAGCCTCAATATAAAGAATAAAGGTGGGGATGAATGCCATTAATGCATTTGATTGAGAAATTCTTGAGTAAGGAATGGTATAATACATATAGGAAGCTCAATATATGTATTTTACGATTAGGCAGCAGGCGAAGCATCTGTTCAAGGAAGACTATCGTTCTATTAGGAAATTATGTCATATAGCGAAAAAACTTACTAAGCAGGCAATCTATAACATCAGACAGCACTACTTTGCAGAAGGCAAGTATCTTAACTGTTAGAAGAACTATGCACTTCTGAAGATGTCTGATAACTATAGTACGCTTAATTCTGATATGGCACAGCAGATACTGAAGGAAGTAGGTGGTTCATTCAAATCATTCTTTGGTCTACTTAATCAGGAATTAGCTATTCGATTTATAGGGGATTTATGCATAATAAGCAACCATTTTCGGTTGCAAAGAAAATTAAACTGTTTAAATGCATGAATGAAGTAAAAAATATGTGTTGGGATAAAAATATGGAAAAAAGTATTGGAAGTATGTAATATAAGTACATGAAAATATAAATAAATGTACAAAAAAGCAGGAAAATGTTAATATATACAGACAAAGAAAGGAGGATGTTATATATGGGTTATGATGTTTTAGAAGTATGTCGTCATGTGATTAATTATAGCAATGAAAAAGAGTATGGTATTTCTAATTTAAAACTACAAAAGGTTCTTTATTTTATTCAGGCTTATTTTCTAATTGACAAAACAAAAAATGCACCTTGTTTTGATGATAAAATCGAAGCATGGAATTTTGGCCCAGTTGTTCCTGCTGCATATCATGAGTATAAGCAATATGGTAGTGGAGATATCCCAACAATAGAGTCTTATATTTTATTTGATACGGACAATATTTGGAATACTGAAAGAGTAAAATTTAATGATGATGTCATTACTGCTGAAGATAAAAATCGCATTAATAAAGTTGTAGATAAGTTTTCAGGTTATTCAGCAACTGATCTTGTTACGATAACACATAGGCAGTCTCCTTGGATGGATGCTTATGCTCCATATAGAAATAATGAGATTACACTGGATGCGATAAAGGAGTATTTTAATGCCTAATGATGATTTAGAAAAATTATTGCGCACTGAAGATAAGAAAACTTTAGTGATCGAAAATTCATCAAAATATAATAATACTAAGAGAAAAATGAATAGTATTTGTCAGGCATTATCAATGGAGTCACGAAAATATGATCCAAAGGTGACAGTTAGGAATATCAATGCTTATATAGAATCGCCAGATAAATTAGAAAGAATTCTATATTCAGAAATTAGTAACTATATCTACTCTTTAGAAATGGAACAAAGAGGAATTTTTGCGACTAATGTTGAGAAGTTACTACTCTATTCATTGGATGAGAAAAATCATGTTGGTGCAGATACTAAAAAAATAATTGTTAAAATATATGATCATTTTCAATTGGCGATAAGTCAAATAGAAAATGCAAATAATATTTTTGCGGCTAGTATTGAAGATGCGAAAGTTAAATTGCAACAGCAGGTGAAGGGCGTAGAAAGGGAGTATATATCTATACTTGGTATATTTGCTTCTATAGTCTTAGCGTTTGTTGGTGGAATTACATTTTCTACATCTGTCTTACAAAGTATCTCCGCAGCTAGTATATATAGGTTGTTGCTGACTATTGATTTTTTAGCGTTTGTTCTTATTAATACTATTTACATCTTGGTTAAGTTTATCTTTACAATTAATGATAAAGATGCGAAATTATTTAAAATAGAAAAATTGAATTGGACTTGCTTGATAATTGCTATAGTAGTTATTGGTTCATGGCTATTTAGCATTAAAGAACTTCAAGAGTTTATTTCAAATTTATTACCTTGGGGTAAATAAGGTAGATATCATAGAAGGGTTACTGGATGTTATGCATCTAGTAACCCTTTTTATCTGGAAATGATAGAAAACTTCCTCTTCTACAGACATTAAGATGAATGCTGTTCATAATTTAAAAAAGAAATGTTTGATAGATGGATAAGATATGATAAACCGCAGGAAACCTATATCCTAAATCAATGAAAAGGAGGGAACTTGCTTATCTTACAATAAAGCAGTAGGTGAAACATCTGTCCAGGGAAGATGATCATTCCATCAAGAAATTATGTTATATAGTAAATATTCGTACCAATCAACCACATAAGACAGTACTACTTTATGGAAGACATACTTCAAAACACTATTTAATCAGAATGATTCACAAACCAAAATGTCCATGTAATCATAACTATTTGATTATGTATTCGAATAAAAGAACTAGAAGATGTATTATGTTTTCACTATCATCAATTATATTAGCTTTTTTTGCCGGTATTTTAGGTACTCTTATAGGTGGAACACAAACCTTTATATGTACAGGCTTTGTTGGTTTACTTGTTATCATATTTAATCACTGTGGGATTGATACAACATTCCTAAATGAAGTTATATCTAATAATTTATTTTTACCATGCATTATCTTCAATGCTGCTGGTTTGGCAACTGCTTATTCTGGTACTAAACATGATATCAGAGGTGTTGAAACATCAAGATCACTTGCTTTCACAAATGATCCTTATGTTTTGTTAGTAGGGGCATTAGGTGGTATATTAGGTTATTTAATCTTTGATTTTGAAAACTATTTTGGCTTTCCAGTAGATACTGGTGCTGTATCTGTAATTTTAGTAGGTGTACTTGGAAGACTATTATTCAACAAAGAAAATACTTATAATAAAAAGAATCTTGATTTTTAAAGAGTGCATCTGTTAGTTTCTGGTTATTCCAGTTATTGATTGGTTTGGCTGTTTCTACAGTAATGGCTTATTTTGCGAAAGAAACAGGTTTATATACTATTGGTTTCTCAATCAGTGCTTTATCACTTATATTCGCATTAAATGATTCTGCATTCCCAGCAACACATCATACAACTCTTGTTGCTGGTTATGCCATTGCACAAACTGGAAATATTCTTATTGCGATTGCATTTGGAGTTATTGCGCATTTTGTTGGTTTATTATTTGGTATGGTATTCAATACTGATTGTGGTACTCATGTTGATCCACCAGCTGTTGCTATTGCAATAGGTAGTTTAATTCTATTTACATTATTCTAATAAGACTGCTAGAGAAATCTAGTGGTCTTTTTTCATGTTAACGAAAATTATAACTAGTTAAAATTAGGAGTTACTATGGCATTGTTAGGACAATTGAATAACTAAATAAACAAAAGGAGAGATGAACAATGATGGTATTAAGAAATGTAAGGTATGGTTATGAGGATGGTGGAATGGCATGTGGACCGGTACCAGGTACAAGTAATGTAGAATTGATGGTTACAAATGATGAAGGGAAAAGTTCATTTATATTACTTTCAAAGTATTGTATGTATGAAACGGTTTTTATTAGTGATTTATCTCTATTTGATATTGTGATGAATATGAAACGCTATGATATTGATTTTGATAATGAACTAGAAAAGGTTGAATCAAATTCTAGATATGAACTTGAGTATGAATATGAGTATGATTCAAAAACAGATGAAACAATAATGACTAAAGAAATGTATGAAGGTATTCCTAGTGAATATCATTCAGCAATTACATTTGGTAGAAAAGTCATGCTTATGTATGAAGATGACAAACTACATAAAAATATAGATGAACTTATCAAAGATACATTAGACAAAGAATTGAAATAAGAAATACTTGATCTAAGACGATGTAGATAGCTTTCCTAGGATTTGTACTATATGAAATGCTGAGTGGCATGAGAGTTAAAAGTTATTAATATGTAATAATTATCAGCTTGTTTTTTGATAGCTTGGAGAATTTTTAGAATGGCTCTTCTCTTTTCTAATGGAGATTTCTGATACTTTTTATTTTGTGATTTTCAATAATGAGTATTTATTTGCTTAGTATGTTTGGAAGAAACAATAAAAATCATATAAATGCCATATGATAAGTGTACTAGAAATAATCTATAAAATTTATGGAACCAGATAAGTTATTTTATTATAATAGGTAATAGATTTATGCATTAACTGGAACGTTTATAGACAAGGAAGGGATAGTATTATGCGTGGTAGAAAAGAAAATGAAGAAAAAATGGATAAAAAAATCAAAGATACCTTAAAGAAATGTCCTGAATACATGACGAGATATTACTATAGTTTAAGTAATAAAAGTTATACAACAAAATATAGATATATCAACTATGTATTAGATTTTTTAGATTTTTTAAATAAGAAATGTGAACTAGATACTAATGATTTGAATTGTTTTAAAAGTGTAAGTGCTGGAACAATCGATTACTATATGAGTAGTCTAGGTGATGTTAGTGATAGTTTTAAAAGATGTAGGTTCTTTGGTGTTAAAAGCTTTTTCTTATTCTTGACAAGAAATAAGTTAATTAATGAAAATCCATGTGATGATGTAGAAGCTCCTGTTGATAGAAAGGAAAGAAAAGTCACTGCATTAAATAAAGATGAAATTAAAGTAGTTAGAGATTCTATTTTAAACGGTTCAGGTAGCAACTTAGCTAAGAAAAGACAAGAAAAGTGGATTACTAGAGACTATGCAATCATTATGATGGCTATTTCGCTTGGTTTGAGAGTTACATCTATTTCAGAAATTAATGTTGATGATATTGATTTTAAAAGAAAAGAAATAATTGTAACAGAAAAGAACAATAAGACTAGAACAATTGAATTTGGAGATAACTTACTTGAAATATTAAATTCATGGATAGAACAACGTGAAATATTGCTAAAAGAAAAAAACAAAGATAGTAACGCTTTATTTATATCAAATCAAATGACTAGAATTACCCCTCTTGCAATTAGCGAAATAGTAAAAAAATATACAGAAGGTGTAGACAAACATATTTCTCCACATAAACTTAGGGCAACATGTGCAACGATGTTGTATGGTGCAACTAAAGATTTTGAATTAACGAAAAATATGCTAGGGCACGCTAGTCCTTGTACAACTGAAAGATATGTAGAAGCTGAGGAAGAACATAGTAACCCTGCAAGCATAATTGAAGATATTGTATTTTAAATATTTTTTTTCTATGCTTATAGGTAGGTTTTAGTGAGTGGAACCAGTTCATGATATTGAATCTGAAAACAGGAAGGACCAAAGATCCTTCCTGTTTTTATATGTAATCAATTATATGTTTTATTGTATGTGCTGTATAAGTGTTTTAAGAAACTGATCATATGTCTTAGAACACATAACTTCACGTTGGAATTTGGTGTTATTAACGAGTTCAATAAATACATCGTATAAGTGTTCCATGTTAAGACTATCTCCGTTCTTGATTGCTAGAAGGAATACAATTCTAACAGTTTCATCACCATTCCACTTAAGTGGTTCATCTAATATTGCAACAGCAACTTTTGTCTGTTTTGCAAAAACATTTAATGGATGTGGTAATGCAAATACATCATTCATATTTGTATTAGAGAGTTCTTCACGTTTATAGACAGAATCAAGATAATCATCACCAATAATATCCTCATTGAGTAAAAGAGTACTGAGTTCTTCTAACAATTCTTTTTTTGAGTTCACTTTTTTCTTGTGAACAAACAAAGAAGAGTCAAAGAATTTTTTGATTTTATCATATTTACTTTGATCTATTGATGTGATTAAACGAGACACCATTTCAATATCCTGTTGATTAAGAGAGAAATCTACTGTAATTGTTGGTACATATGATTTATCTAAAGGGATTGTTGAAATAACACAATCTATCTCTTTAAAATCATTTTCTGTGCAATTTAGATACTCAATAAGAGACAATCTTTTGACAACAGTCAGCTTATTTGCAAAGACATTATGTAATCTTGCCTCTAACATACGTGCTGTTGCTTGTCCTGAACCACATACAAGATAAACGGCTTTTTTCTTGATAGAGCCAGAGAAACATCTTTCTATAGCTGCACCAATATGTAAAGCGATATATCCTATATCATCTTCAGGGAAAGTAACAATATTAGAAGACTGGCTAAGAATAGTCTTTGATATTTCAAATGGTAGAGGGTAGTTCGTTTTAATGGTATTTAATAAAGGGTTTTTATTCTCTAAATGAAGTTCCATCATTGATATTGAAGTACGGAAATGATTAAAAAGATCTGATCTGAGGATTTTATCATCTCTTAAATCAAAGTTATATCCTTTGTAGATGCCTTCTAGGAAAGAATCAATAAGATTATGTATAGATTGATCATCTATGGAATTATTGTTGTACTTAATATTAGAAATAAAATGAAGAGAAATATATTGTTTTTCACCACGAGTAATTGTTATGTCATAATAATCGCTCAATGACTCACATATCTCATTCATTATTTCCTCAATATTATTAGGAATTTCTGTGTTATTCATAACACTGATGTAGTCATCATTAAGTATTCTGGAAATCATTAATGCAAAATAGGTAGTAAGATTCTTTAATTTATAATCATCTGTTTGAATTTTATGTTTATTGAAAACATTAATTAATAAAGCAACAATATAATTGACTTCAACATCGTTGTAGTAAATCTTTTCTCCCTTTGAATATGTAGAAACAGTTGAATACTCGTTTAAAGGATGCGTTTCATTTATAATACAATCTCGTTTATCAGATTCATTACCAATTATTTTTATTCCAACACCAGGCTTAACAATATATTCAAGATTATAAAGTGGTAGGCTTTTCTTGATTATTTTTATGTAATTAGAGAATGTATTTTTTGAAACATAAACCAAGTCTGCAAGATCATCAGCTGAAATATAATCGTGTGAATAAAGCAGTTTGTTCAATATGAAATGTATTCTATCTTCACTGGAATCAAGATCTACAATATCAGATTCTTTAGATGTTATGCTATCCAGAAATGAATTAAACTTCTCTTCATCTTCAATTTCCAGATAATAACCAGCTTTTCTTTTCAACTGTACACTTGCTCCCTGTAATTCATTATTTAAATTATTAATATCAGTACGAATTGTACGATCTGATACTTTGAATAAATCTGCTAGTTTTGCAGCAGTAGTATAATCATTACTACGAATGTAGTTAAAAATATCTTCAATTCTTTTGTAATTAAACATGGTTATCCTCCTTTCCCTATCTTTATTATTAATATTAGCGAGTTTTAAAAAATTGACAACCAAAACCATTTCCACTTAAAAGTGGAAGCGCTTATTATGGTAACACTTACATTTCCTTTTGGAAGTGGAAATTGCATGAATTGAGAAATGGAAGAAGATTATTTATACTAGGTATTGTCGAAGAGAGGTGAACAGCGATGAACGAATTACTAAGTGAACAGACAACATTCCTAGATGTTAATGAGAAAGATAAAGACGGCATTCTTAAATTTATCAGTCATAAAGCAAAACTGCTTGATATTACTGATGATGAAGATGCTTTATATCATGACTTTCTTGAAAGAGAAAAAGAATTCTCAACAGGATTGCAAGATGGATTTGCAATCCCACATGCAAGAACAGATAACGTTAAGAAAGTAACAGTTATGTTCTTACGAAATAAAAATGGTATTGATTGGCATACTCTAGATAACAAGCCAGTTAAATATATTTTCGCATTACTAGTACCTAAGCAGAGTGCTGGTGATGTGCATTTGAAGATGATTTCTTCACTTGCAACAGCATTATTAGAAGATGAATTTAAAGATACAATTATTTCATCAAATGATAAGGCTGAATTAACACGTTATATTTTAAAAATGATGGAGGAGGAAAATTAAAATGAAAGTTGTTGGTATTTCAGCTTGTCCAGCTGGTTTAGCTCATACTCCAATGGCTGCAAAAGCATTGGAAAAGGCTGGAAAGAAGATTGGTTTTGATGTCAAGATGGAACAGCAGGGTTCAATGGGGCAGGTTAATGCTATTACAAAAGAAGAAGCTCAGGCAGCTGACTTTGTATTAATTGCATCTGATCAGCATATTGATGGTATGGACCGTTTTGAAGGTAAAACAGTTATTCGTGTCAATATTACAACTTGTATTAAGGCACCTGAAGCAGTTTTAAAGAAATGTGCTAAAGCTGTTGAAGCAAAAAAAGGATAAAAAAATTCATAGGCCTATTGCGGAGACCTATGAATACATACTATATAGTGAGTACGCACTCTCATTATATAGCAAAAAATTTATATTGAGGAGAAAAAGTTTATGAAAAAGTTTTTTAATGAAGCTAAAGGTCATATGATGACTGGTATTGGCTACATGTTACCACTTATCATTGGTGCTTCTTTAGTTGTTGCAATTCCATTAATTATCGCATTATGTACTGGCGTACAGAGCTTAGATCCATATGCTAAGGCAACTGGATTCTATCACACTTTATGGCAGATTCAGCAAGTAGGTTGGGCTGGTATCGGTCTTGTTAATACAGTTCTAGCTGGTTTTATTGCTTACTCTATCGCTGAAAAGCCTGCTATTGGTGCTGGTTTAATCGGTGGTGCTATCGCTTCTAACTATCAGGAAGGTTTCTTAGGAGCTGTTATTGCTGGTTTCTTAGCTGGTTACACTGTAAGATGGTGTAAAAAGACATTTAACTTACCTGAATCATTCCAGTCAATGATGCCTTTAGTTATTTCACCATTCTTTGCTACAGCTGTTATTGCTCTTGTAATGGGTGTTATCTTAAATACTCCATTATCAATGTTAAATACTGCATTAATTTCTTGGATTCGTACTATGACAAAATCAGGTACTAATCAGGTTCTCTTAGCTATCATTTTAGGTGCTATGATTGGTTCTGATATGGGTGGACCTATCAACAAAGCTGCTTGGATGGCTGGTAACGTATTAATGGCAAAAAAAATCTATCAGCCAAACGTTTATATTAACTGTGCAATTTGTATTCCACCACTAGCATATGCTATTTCTACTGTTATTAAGAGCAAATGCTATTCAGATTCTTTCAAAGATGCTGGTAAAGGTAACTGGGTGATGGGATTTGTTGGTATCACTGAAGGTGCTATCCCATTCACATTAGTAAAAGCGTCTCGTCTAGTTCCACTTAACATGATTGGTTGTGCATTAGGTGCTGCTGTAACATGTCTTTTAGGTGCTAAGGCTACTATTCCTCCAGTTGGTGGTATTTATGGTTTCATCACTATTGGTAGTGGATGGGCTTATTTAGTAGGTATGTTAGTAGGTGCATTATTTATCGCATTTGTTGCTCCATTACTTGCTAACTTCAACGTTGATCCAGATGCTGCAGACGAAACTATGACTGAAGACGACGTAGAAATTTTATTTGAATAAAATTTAATAAAGAAGGCACTGCCTTCTTTATTTTGTTAAGGAGAAGATTATGGCAAAGAAAATTCATATTGTTCCACATTTTCATTGGGACCGTGAATGGTATTTCACAACATCACGTTCAAAAATATATTTAATGAAGGATTTAGGAGATGTACTAAATACGTTAGAAAAAGATCCTGAATTCAAGTACTTTATGTTAGATGCACAAGGTTCATTGTTAGATGACTATATTAAATGGAGACCAGAAGATGAGGCAAGAATTAAAAGATTAGTACAAGCTCACCGATTAGTTATTGGTCCTTGGTATACACAGAGTGATTTAATGGTTATTTCTGCTGAATCAATTGTTCGTAATATGTACTATGGTATGAAAACATGCCTTAAATATGGTCCATATATGAATGTAGGCTATGTACCAGATTCATTTGGTATGGCTGGAAATATGCCTCAGATTTATAATGCATTTGGAATTAAAGATACATTATTCTGGCGTGGTGTAACTAATGATATGGTCAAACATACAGACTATAACTGGCGTGGACATGATGGAAGTACAGTATTTGTGACTCAGATTCCTCATGGATACTATATCGGTGGTAATATTCCTGAATATGATGAAGATGCAAAGAAATTCTGGAAAAATGAATGTTTAATCAAAGCTGGAACTGGTGCAACAGACAATATTTATTTTCCAAATGGCTTCGATCAGGCTCCTATTAGAAGAAATCTTGTTGAATTAGTAAAAAAACAGCAGGAAGCTGATCCAGAAAACACATATGTTATTAGTTGTATTGAAGATTATATTAAAGATGTAAAAGCTGCTCATCCTGAATTAGAAGAAGTAGAAGGAGAATTGATTTTAGGTAAACATAGTCGTGTACATAAATCTATTTTCTCATCTCGTTCTGATTTAAAGGCTTTAAATACAAAGCTTCAGAATTATGTAACTCATGTTTTAGAACCTTTAATGACAATGTCTTATTCTTTAGGTAATGAGTATCTACATGGTCCTATGGAAACTATCTGGAAATTATTATTTGAAAATGCAGCACATGATTCAATCGGTTCATGTATTTCAGATACTGCTAATGAAGATGTTTATATGCGTTATAAACAGGTGAGAGATATTGCAGATGCTTTAGTAGAATTACATACAAGACTTATTGCGACTAGTATTAAAAATAATGCTGATATGACTATTACATTGTTCAATACTTTACCATTTGTCAGAGATGAAGTTGTAACAGCAAAAGTTTATCTTCCAGGTACAGATTTTGCTTTGAAAGATAATAAAGGCAATGATGTTAATTATACAATTCTAGAATCAAAAGATTTAACTGATTATGTTTTATCTCAGACAATTAAATTAAATCCAAGCAAGAAGGTTTATACACCTGAAAGTGTTATTGAAGCAACTATTGCAATTGAAGCTAAAGACCTTCCAGCAATGGGATATGTTCAGTATACTTTAGATTTCTCTCATTCTTCTAAGCAGGAATTAAAAGAATCTTCAACAGTAGAAAATGAATTCTATTCGATTCATTTAGAAGAAGATGGAACACTTACTATTGTTGATAAAACAAATAATCATGTTTATAAGAATCAGGCAGTGTTTGAAGAAAATGGTGATGGTGGAGATTCATTTAACTATTCACCAGCACATCAGGACTTAGTAACATATTCAAAGGATCATTTAGTAGACAGTAATATTCAGGCATGTGACTTATATGCTACATTAAATGCAGAATATAAATTACCAATTCCAAGTGATCTAGAAGAACGAGCTTTAGGTAAACGTTCAATTGAACTTCCAGTTAAGATGTCTGTATCTTTAAGAAAAGGTTCACCTGTTATTGATTTTGATGTACATGTAGATAATGTTGGTAAATCACATCGTCTTTGTGTTGTATTTGATGCTGATCTTGTTTCAAAAGTAAATATTGCGGATGAACAGTTTGGTGCTATTGAAAGAGAAAATGTTCATGAAAAAGAAATGGCTCTTTATAATGCAGCATTAGAAAAATCAAAAACAGTAAAAGAAGAAGTGAATAACGATTTACCAGTTAACTTCCAGCAGAGTGATACTACATGGCAGGAACCACCTATCTCTATTGAACCTACACAGAGCTTTGTAAGCTTAAGCAATAGTGAAAGAGGTATCGCATTAATTCCTCAGGGAGTACGTGAATATGAAGTGATTGATGATCATGCTATCCGTTTAACACTATTCAGAACTTACTCATTTATGGGTAAAGAAAATCTTATCTATCGTCCAGGACGTGCGAGTGGAGAACGTATTATTGAAACACGTGATGCTGAATTACAGAAACCACTTGATTTCACATTTGGTTTCACTACTTTTGCAGGTGATTTCAATAGTGCACATATCGCAAATACAGCAAAAGCATACAATACTCCAGTTGTAGCAAGAGAGTATTCAGAATTCTTAAATGGTAGATTAATCTTCTCTGAACCTGAAGTAGAAGGTACAAAAGAAGATAGTTATTCATTATTCTCTACAGAGAATAAACTTGTTGTAAGTGCAATTAAGAAAGCTGAAGATAAAGATGGATATATTATCAGACTTTATAATGGACAGTTCCATGAAGAAGAAAGTGATACATTAGTATTTACTAAGAACATTAAGAAAGCATATTATGTAGATTTAAAAGAAGAGTATGCAGATAATATTGAAGTAGTAGATAATACTATTCATGTTAAACCTCTTACACATTGTAAGTTCACAACAATTTATGTAGAAACAGAATAAAGATAGAACCCCAGGGATTATTTATAATCCTTGGGGTGATTTTTTTGCGTTAATAAAAAATACTATTTGTCTTGACGCCTAATAATAGTTGGTGTGAAGTGCCAATTGCGTGCATGTGCAATTAGAAAGTAGTAAGATATATCGGAGGGTACTCTATTGGTTTCATTTACCGAAAGAGTTCATGTTAAACTAAAAGATATATGTAGAGTTAGTTTCTATGATGGAGGAGGTTGTTGTAAATAATATGGAAATGGATGATATTTATGAAGAAGAACAATTAAATCAAATTGAGATGGAAGAATCTGAGAAAAACAATAAAGAAGATTTACCCGATTTATTAGATAATGAAATTAAGCTCAAAGATAATGAGATAGAATCTGAACAGAATATTAAACAAATTAAGGAATATAAAATTGATTTCAATGATGAATTGCAAAAAATGTTGTTGCCAAATAATATAGCTGAAGATTTCTTATCTAATATAAGACCAATAACGGAGAACTTAAATTTGTTACCAAAATCAATTAGAAAATTATCTTTCTCTATGGGAAAAGTAACTGAAGCAATGAACTCATTAGCAATAAATTGGTTGCAAAGCATTGATTTTTCTCCACTTCAAAACGTCTTAAAAAATATTACCAGGGGTTTTGATTTAGAGAAACTTAAAGCATTAAAGCAAGAATTTTTGCAAGCTATGTATGAATGTTATTGGTTTCCATATGTTGGTTCAGCAAATAGTATTAGCTTAATGACAGATGCATTTGACATTATAGCAACTAGTAGAGGGGCAAGTAAAAGAAGAGAGAAAAGAATAGATCAAGTTGTTTTTTCGTACTATACAACTACCGAAATTAAGAATATTAAAAGACAATGGAAGAATTCAGATTTAAAACCACATATTAAAAAGATTTTAGGACAGGCAATAGAAGCACATCTTCGAGGAGAGTATGTATTGACTATTTCTTGTCTTGCATCGATGTGGGAGAGTTTGATTTATAACAGAGCAGGAATTACTACTCCTTTACCTCAGAAAAAAACAAAAGAGGAATTTAAAACATTATCTGAGAGAAATGGATTTGATGAAATTTTTTTCGAGTTTTATGATCATTTGATTTTGGGACATGTTAATTCTCCAGAGCAGGCTATAGATGGAGTACCTAGTAGAAATGGATGTTTGCATGGTCAGTATAAAAAATATCCTAATAAGAAAGCTTCGTTAAATGCAATATTATTAATTTCCAAGTTGAAGAAGAAAATGAGACAGTAATAATTCAATGAAACAGCTAAGAAATTCGATAGTCTTATATAATGCAAAAAGCATTGATTGCTTCTTGAAAGAACGGTTCAAGCCGTTCTTTTTGTACTGTACTGATAAAAAATATAATTATTAGTATTAACGCCTAATATAGTCAGTTCTAGAAAGACTACTAACAGCATATATGTAAATAAAAGAGTAAAACAACACTAAGTTTAAGAAAAATGTTGCTACTAAATCATTAAATTTAGCTTAACACCTGATTTTCTACTTTATAGCCCCATAACTCAAGTCATCATTTTTCAAATAGTTGTAAAATGATTTTAAAAGGTCAGGTGAGTGCTATGATAACTGAAAACCAGGTAAAAAACTGTTAAGATCCAAGGATAAGGATTATGTAAATAAGCTTATTGAATCATTATATGAAAAGGATGATGAAGATATTGATTCATCTCATAAGGCGTGCCCTATATGTGGTTCAGTTCATTTCAAGAAGAATGGGAAGGATAAGAACGGACATCAGAGATATATCTGTCTTGACTGTCACAAGTCTTTTAGTG